>ENA-UOOK01002390-UOOK01002390.1-fermentation-metagenome-genome-assembly--contig:-NODE-2390-length-23247-cov-343.020826_pt1 | contig 23247 bp, 17 predicted proteins | sample MGYA00245777_ERZ724023 | MGnify/ENA primary metagenome ERZ724023 (study PRJEB28704, sample SAMN03018312) | fermentation metagenome | biome: anthropogenic terrestrial biome; feature: soil...
TGCGGCGCTGTGTTGCAGTACAATTTTTCGGTCACTTTAAAAGGTCTGCCGGGTCTAGAAATTTGCCGCTTTTTTGAACAGCAAAATGCAGGTGGGGGGCCTCGTCTGCTTCGCAGGGGATTTCTCCCACCTTGCCAAGCTGATGTCCAACTTTGACCGTATCTCCTTTGTGCACAGAAATGTCGGTTAGTCCACAATAGCAGGTAGTCAGGCCGTTTGCATGGACAACCTGTACCATACCGCCAAAGTCTTCCGGTTCGGACACGGCCTGCACAGTGCCATCCGCCGCAGCGCATACGGGTGTACCTTTCGCGGCACGCAGGTCAATGCCGGCGTGTGCACGCCAGTCATGCATCGTTTTCGAGTAGAGCGGTGTTTCGCTGAAGGCGTGCTGTACCGGTGCATCCGGTACAGGTTCCTGCAGACCGGCAGGCGCAGCTGCAGCAGGCGCAGCAGACTTCGGCTGTGCCGCAGCTGCCGCGGAAGAAGCGGGTGCTGCCGATGCTTCCGCCTGGCTGCTTTGGGCAGGTTCACTGGTTACACTGCTCGTTTCCCAGCCGCTCTGTGAAGAAACGGACGGCAAGCTTTCTTGTGGGGAAGACACGGTGCTTTCCGTAATGGTGTTCAGTGTATCCAAAGTGCTTTTTTTGTACTTGTGCAAACTGCTGTAGGTTGTCCATCCCGCCACGGTAACTGCCGTCAGGCAAATAACCAGTGCAATGTAAAACCCTTTCTTTCCTTTTGGGGGCTTTTTACCGGGCGATGAGTTTGTGCCGCCGGATGGATATCCGGTGCTTGTTCCGTTTTCCTGTTCTTCCTGCTTTTTATAATCTTGTGTATTCAATCCTGCCACCTCCAGCCCTAGTATGGCCTTGCGGCAGGAAAATATACCAAAACAGGAAGTTTAGACAGAAAAAAACCGGGCTGCGGCACCCGGTTTTTTTCAATAGCTTGAGGGGTATATTGAGGAGGGTAGAACATACATCAAGTGAACGGTGCGGCTCCGTTGTTCTTGATTACATACTCAGTATACAGCGCTATAGCCCAAAATTTGTTAATAGTATGTGAATGTTTTATAAAGAATAACAACATTACGCCGTTTACAAACAAACGTTTGCGATTTTGTTCTTTCTATGGTATACTTATTTGCGGCGAAAGGAAAAGAGGAAATACAATATGCTTACAGCAAGCCAGCAGAAAGTTTACGACTACCTGAAAAGCCGCCTACAAACTGGGCTGCCGCCTACCGTGCGGGAAATCTGCGCGGCAACCGGTTTAAAATCGACTTCCAGCGTACATGCACATTTAAAAACACTGGAAAAAGAGGGCCTTATCACACGGGATGCCGGTCTGAACCGGGCCATTCATCTGACAGGGCAGAGTCGTTCTGTTCCCGTGCTGCAGGTACCTATTGTCGGCAGGGTCGCGGCGGGACGGCCCATTTTGGCAGTGGAGGATACAGAAGGCCATGTGCCCTATGCACCGGCGAAACGCAGTGAAGATGATGTCTATTTTGCCCTGCATGTACATGGAGAAAGTATGCGGGATGCCGGCATATTAGATAATGACATCGTCATTGCCCGTCAGACACCGGAAGCGGAAAACGGCGAAATCGTCATTGCAATGATAGATGGAGAAGCGACCGTTAAACGCTTTTATCGGGAACCCGGCCGTGTGCGTCTGCAGCCAGAAAATCCGGACTTTGAACCGATTTACACCAAAGAAGTTGCCATTCTCGGCAAGGTGGTTGCCCTCTACCGCAACTATTAAATAAAATATCTGAACAAGAAGCCAGCGCTGTTTAGGCGCTGGCTTTTTCTATGCCGCGGAAGCAATCCAACGAGAAATACCAATAAACAGCTTGCCTTGACAAGATGAAAATGATTCGATATACTAAAAATATATGTGGGGAGCTCACAAACGTGGGCTGAGAGTAAGCGAAAGTGCTTTGACCCTTCACCTGATTTGGGTAATGCCAACGTAGGGAACAAGAAAGAATTGTTTGTGGCAGCGCCTTTTGCAGGCACTGCTTTTCTTTTTGCCCGCCTTTGTTCCCACAGAACAGAAAAATGGGATATCCAGCAAAAGACCGCCGCTTTCACGGCTGGCTTTTGCGGCTGGCAGATTGGGGGCACCACCTTCTGCCGCAAAATGAAATGCTGGAAAGGGGTAATTACAAATGAGGACAGCATTAACAATCGCCGGAAGCGATTCCAGCGGTGGCGCCGGTATTCAGGCGGATATCAAAACCATGACGATGAATGGCGTATTTGCCATGAGCGCCATTACGGCTTTGACAGCGCAGAACACGACCGGCGTGCAGGGGATTTTTGAAGTGGGTTCGTCGTTCCTGGCACAGCAGATTGACAGTGTCTTTACAGATATTCGGCCGGACGCGGTTAAAATTGGTATGGTCGCTTCTTCTGCGCTGATTGAAACGATTGCGGAACGTCTGCGGTTTTACAAGGCGGAGAACATTGTGGTGGACCCCGTTATGGTAGCTACAAGCGGCGCAAAGCTGATTTCAGATGACGCTGTAGCGATACTGAAGGAACAGCTGCTGCCGCTGGCGACGGTACTGACACCAAACATTCCGGAAGCCGAGGTTTTGTCCGGACAAAAAATCACTTCGCCGCAGGACATGGAAAAGGCGGCGGCGGTTATCGGCAGCACCTATTCCTGTGCGGTGCTGTGCAAGGGCGGACATCGGCTGAACGATGCCAATGACCTCCTGTACCGTGACGGCGGATACAAATGGTTTGAGGGCAGGCGCATTGATAACCCCAACACGCATGGGACAGGTTGTACGCTGTCCAGTGCCATTGCGGCTAACCTTGCGAAAGGATACGATTTGGATACATCTGTCTGCAAGGCAAAAACGTATCTTTCCGGTGCGCTTGCCGCAATGCTGGATTTAGGTGCGGGCAGCGGTCCTATGGACCATGCGTTTGACCTAAAGCCGGCCTATTATGAGGAAGCGCGCCGATGAAAAAAACTTCGACCTTTCAAAACGGACTCATTTGGTTTGGCGCAGGCGTGTCCATTGCGGAAATCCTAACGGGGACTTATTTTGCGCCGCTGGGGTTCCAAAAAGGACTGCTGGCGATTCTTTTGGGGCATTTGATTGGCTGCTGTATGCTGTTCTTTGCTGGACTGATTGGCGGACGCAGCGGGCGCAGTGCCATGGGCACGGTCCAAATGAGCTTTGGCAGAATCGGCTGTTTGTTTTTTGCTTTCCTAAATATTCTTCAGTTGGTGGGCTGGACTGCAATTATGATTTACGACGGGGCGCTGGCTGCGAACGGTGTCGTTAGCACCGGCGCATGGGTATGGTGCCTCGTCATCGGCGGCCTTATCCTTGTGTGGATTGCCGTCGGTGTGGAAAACCTCGGCTGGCTTAATAAAATTGCCATGGCAGCACTGCTGGTGCTGACGGTTGTTCTGTGTGCTGTAATTTTCCGCGATGGTCAGGCGGAACCGGCAGTCAAAGGGGACTTGACATTTGGCGCAGCGGTGGAATTGGCAGTCACCATGCCGCTGTCGTGGCTGCCTCTGATTTCCGACTACACGCGTGAGGCGCAGCACCCGTTTGCCGCAACGCTGACCAGTACGGTGGTATACGGAATGGTCAGCTGCTGGATGTACATTATCGGCATGGGAGCGGCTATTCTAACGGGAAAGGCAGACATTGCCGCCATGATGGTGAAAGCCGGATTGGGCATTGCGGCACTGCTGATTTTGATTCTTTCTACGGTGACGACCACCTTTCTTGACGCATGGAGCGCCGGTATTTCTGCGGAGTCACTGTCCAAAAGATAAATGGCAGGCACGCGGCGATGTTGGTTACAGCCGTAGGCACCGTCTGCGCGATGTTATTCCCGATGGATGATATTACCGATTTTCTGTACTTAATCGGTTCCGTATTTGCGCCGATGGTTGCGGTGCAAATTGCAGATTCCTTCCTGCTGAAATGGAACTGCGGAGAAAGCAGGCTGGACGTGCTGAATGCGGTGGTCTGGTTGGCCGGATTTATCCTATATCGGGTACTGATGCGTGTGGACACGCCGGTCGGCTGTACATTGCCGGATATGGCGGCCACATTGCAGCAGCCCCTTTTTCTGCAGTTCTATCAGGTTTGCAGTGTTTCCCGCCAATCTTCCAGGTGCATTCCATTTATCGAAAGCATATATACATTATCCCAGTTTTCCTGCAGCGATTTGCGGTTAAAAATGCGTGAAGTCATCAGTTCCTCAAGGCTCGGAAAGGATACGCCGTCCGGTACGTCACAACTGTTTACCCAATACGGATTTTTGCGTTCCGGCAGGAACTTGAGGTAGCAAACCGTTTCGGTCTGGTCGTTGAATAGGTAGAAGCCTGCTTCTTGAATGTCTTTCCCATCTTTAAAATGTGCGCAAAAAGAATGATAGTCTATATTTGCCATACCTATATGACTTCCTTTCTGTACGGCTAAGTTTCACTGATGTTTCGGAACAGCTGGCGCACTTCCGCACGCAGACCGCGGTGCGCTGGTGCCTCCAGTGCGGGGTCTTCCTCCAGAAGGGAGCGGGCGGTTTGCTGTGCATCTTTTAGGACGTCAAGGTCGTTGTTGAGGTCGGCAATTTGCAGCTGTGGAAGGCCGTGCTGCCGCTGCCCAAAAAAGTCGCCTGGACCGCGTAGCTTTAGGTCCTGCTCCGCAATGACAAATCCATTGCTGGTTTCGCACATGACGCGCATACGTGCGCGGGCCTCTTCATTTTGTGCGTCGGTAATTAAAATACAGTAGCTTTGGTAGCTGCCGCGGCCGACTCTGCCGCGCAGCTGATGAAGCTGGGACAGACCATACTGTTCCGCATTTTCAATCAGCATATCCACCGCGTTCGGTACGTCTACGCCAACCTCCACAACAGTTGTGGAAACCAGAATATCAATGCAGCCATCGGAGAAATCCTGCATGATTTTTTCCTTTTCGCTGCTTTTCATGCGGCCATGCAGGCTGCCAATGCGGCAGTCCGGTAGAACCTGCCGCAGACGGCAGGTGTAAGTTTCCACACTGGCTTTATCGCTGTCAGAATCGATAGCAGGACAGATAATATAGGCCTGCCGTCCCCGATGAACGTGTTTTTGCAAAAAGTGCAGTGCACGTATCCGTTTACCGCTGTCAATGCAGTAGGTCTGAATGGTCTGTCTGCCCGGCGGCAGTTCGTCAATAATGGAAATGTCCAAGTCTCCGTAAATCATAAGGGCCAGCGTGCGCGGAATCGGTGTGGCACTCATCACCAGCACATGTGGATTTTGGGATTTTTCTGCCAGAGCCTCTCGCTGACCGACACCAAAGCGGTGCTGTTCATCTGTAATGACCAGTGCGAGCTTTCGAAACTGCACATCTTTAGTCAACAGGGCATGGGTGCCAACCAGCAGCTGCAGGCTGCCGTCCGCTGCAGCTGCCTTTACCTGCCCTTTTTCCTTGGCTTTTAAGGAGCCAGTCAGCAGCCCAACATGAATGCCGGCGGGTTCCAGCAGGGAGGAGAGAGATGCGAAATGCTGATGTGCCAAAATATCCGTTGGGGCCATTAAAACAGCCTGCATGCCGTTTTGGATAACGACAAAACAGCAGGCTGCGGCGACCGCTGTTTTGCCGGAACCGACGTCCCCTTGAATCAGTCGGTTCATGGGCAGGCCGCTCTGCATATCCCGCACGGCTTCCTCTGCGGCCCGTTTCTGTGCGCCGGTCGGGGAGAAGGGGAGCAGTTTCCAAAACGAGGAAAGGCAGTTGTCCTCTATGCGGAAAGAGCTTTTTTTGCGGGAGCGCCCCTTCATGGACAGCAGACCGAGCTGAAGGACCAACAGCTCCTCAAAAGCGAGCCGCCGGCGGGCGACCTCCATGCCTTCCCGGTCCTTTGGCTGGTGGATATTTTCCAGCGCAAAGCCCAGCTTACATAAAGAATGTTCATTTCGTATCTGCGGTGGAATGGGGTCACGCAGTGTTTCCGGCAACAGCCGCAGCGCTTCCCGCACAGCACTTTCTACCACACGGGTGGAAAGTCCTTTTGTCTGCGGGTAAATCGGACGCATACCCGGACAGGTGCCGTCCTCGGCAAAGTTGGGGGCTGCCATTTGCCGCCGGCCGCGGCTCATGGTCACCTTTCCATAGAACAGATAGATTTTGCCGGTATGAATGAGGCTTTGTATATAAGAGTTATTAAAAAAGACGATGTCCAATGTACTGCCATCTTCATCAAACGCACACACATGAATCAGCATCAGACCGCTGCGGGAAAAGACGGGCGCTCCCACGCTTTCTGCCGTGGCACGCACAGCACAAGATACATCCAGCGGTGCGTCGGCAATGGTGTACGGCTGACTCCAATCCTCATAGGTGCGCGGATATAAACGCAGCAAAGCGCCGACAGTAGGTACGCCAAGCTTTTGAAAAAGTTCCGCGCGCTTACTGCCGACGCCTTTTAATTCAATCATCGGTTTTGCAAATAAAGAATGCATTATTCAACAGAAATCAGGAAATAGTGGATAGGCTGCCCGCCGTTTACCAGCGTTATTTCAATGTCGGAACTGATTTTATTCTTGATACGGTTATAGGCATCATTTGCCTGCTCCTCTGAAATATCCGCGCCGTAAATAATGGTGATAAAGGCGGTGGAGTGCGTTACCATGGAGCGTGTCAGTTTCGAGCAGGCGTGTACAATATCTTTCTCAATATAAGTCAGTTTGCCGTTCACCAAACCGAGAATATCGCCTTTTTTAATGCGGTGACCGCCGAATTCACTGTCACGGGCGGCGAATGTGATAGTACCGGTGTCTACGTTGCCGGCGGCTTCCATCATCTTTACAGCGTTGACTTCGCAGGAAGTGTCAGGGTCATAGGCCAGCATAGCTGAAAGGCCCTGCGGAATGGTACGGGTAGGCAGCACCATGGCTTTCCGGTCCTTGACCAGCGGAACAACCTGCTCCGCTGCCATAGTAATATTCTTGTTGTTGGGCAGAACCATAACCGTCTTTGCCGGTGTGGCCAGAACAGCTTCCAGAATATCTTCCGTGCTGGGGTTCATGGTATGGCCGCCGCTTACCACATGGGTGCAGCCAAGGTCCACAAACAGCGCCTTCAGGCCGTCGCCCGCAGCGACCGTGACAAAGCCGACTTCTTCTGTCGGCTGCGCAGGCTTCAGCGATTCTTCTGCTTTTTGTTCGTGGGCGGCGGCGTCCGCTTCCTGTGCCTTGCGGTGCTGTTCCTTCATGTTTTCAATTTTGACGGTCAAAAGCTGACCATAGGTAAGGGCTGCTTCCAGCGCGCGGTTTGGCTGTTCCGTGTGTACATGTGTTTTAATGATGTCATCATCTGAAACAACCACAACACAATCGCCGATTGTCTGCAGGTAGCTGCGCAGCAGCTCTGGGTCCTTGGTTGGTTCCTGTGTGCGGCTGACAATAAATTCAGTGCAGTAGGTGAAGCGAATATCCGCATCAAATTCGGCTGCAGCACTGCGGAACGCATCGTCCTGTGTCAGGTCAGCGGAAACATTTTCTTCCACTTCATTTTCGATAATGACACCATCATGGAAAACGCGCCTCATGCCTTCCAGAATGCAGCACAGACCTTTGCCGCCGGCATCTACCACACCGGCTTTTTTCAGGACAGGCAGCAGCTGCGGTGTCTGGGCCAGCGCTTCTTCCGCACCTTTGCAGACAGCTTCCCACACACTGATGGGGTCGTTGTCCAGTGTGGCGGCAGCTTTGCCCTTTTCTGTGGCGACACGCGCCACGGTCAGGATGGTACCCTCCGTCGGCTTCATGACGGCTTTGTAGGCATCTCCCACGCCAATTTCCAGTGCACTGACCATATCCAAACCGTCCACTGTATCTTTCCCTTTTACGCCATCGGCAAAGCCGCGGAAAAGCAGGGAAAGAATAACGCCGGAATTTCCGCGCGCGCCGCGCAGCAGTCCAGAAGCCGCCGTACGGGCAACATCAGAAACGGTTTCGCTTTTTGATTTCTGCAGTTCAGCAGAAGCATTCGCCATGGTCATAGACATATTTGTGCCAGTGTCGCCGTCCGGTACAGGGAAAATATTCAGTTTATCAATGCTGTTCCGGTTCTTCGCAATATTGTTTGCGCCGGAAATCATTGCGTCTCGCAATTCTGCTCCGTTTATCATGAGAAAGCTCCTTTGGAAACCTTATAATCCAGGTGCCGGAAGCGCGCCCTGCACCTATTCTTTTCTACAGGCTGTTATTTAATTACAGTATACCATACAACGGGTAAGGATTCAACTGAAACTTCCTGTGCATTGGCGGTGGTTTTTGGGCCGGAAACGCTGAAATACTGCGGATTTTGGAACTTTAAAAGGTCACTGCAGTTCCAGTGGCTCCACACTCTGGCAGCGGCCGGTTGTGTCGTCAATTTCAAACAGACAGCAGTCCATTTTAAAAGGGCCCTGCTGTACTAGGTCGAAGCGCACGGGCATTTGGCTGCGCATTTTGCGGATAGTAAGTTCCGGCTTTACGCCCAAAATAGAGTTAACTGTGCCGGTCATGCCAAGGTCGGTCATGTAACCGGTGCCCTTTGGCAGAATGCACGCGTCTGCGGTTTGTACATGGGTGTGGGTGCCCCACAGGGCGCTGACTTTTCCATCCAAATAATAGCCCATGCTGCGCTTTTCGCCGGTTGCTTCCGCGTGAAAATCTACGACCGTAATGGTGGGCGTGTCTTTCAGCAGGCGGTCCGCCGTAAAGAAGGGGTTGTCCAGCGGGTCCATATATACTGTGCCCATCAAATTTAAAATTCCAACCTGAATACGGCCCATATCATAGACCATATAGCCGTGCCCCGGTGCTCCGGCGGGAAAATTAGCCGGACGCAGCAACTGGCCGCATTCGTCGTAGGTATCATAGCTTTCCTTTCTGCGGAAGCTGTGGTTGCCGGCTGTCAGCACGTCAACACCGCTGTCCAGCAGATAGCGCACGGAAGAGGGCGTCAGCCCGTTTCCATCGGCACTGTTTTCACCGTTGGCAATGACCAGATCCACGGCCTTCAGCTTTTTCAGCGTTGGCAACTTGGACCGCAGAAAGCGGCAGCCGACACTGCCGACAATATCACCAATGGCCAGAATATTCACAATAAGGTCCTCCTTTTTCGGGCAGTTCGTTTTTATATAACATGAAAAAACTGCCGCACAACGCAGAGATGCGGTACGGCAGTGCAGGACTTATTTCGCGTAGTCGACAGCGCGGCTTTCGCGGATGATGTTCACTTTAATTTGGCCCGGATATTCCAGGTCAGCCTCAATCTTTTTGCAGATGTCGTGTGCCAGCATGGTCATTTGGTCGTCCGAAATAGCTTCCGGTTTTACAATGACACGGATTTCACGGCCGGCCTGAATCGCATAGCAGCGTTCAACACCTTCGAAGGAAGATGCAACTTCCTCCAGCTTTTCCAAACGCTTAATGTAGTTTTCTGCATTTTCACGGCGCGCACCCGGACGAGCGGCGCTGATGGCATCAGCAGCCTGTACCAAACAGGCAATAACGGTCTTTGGCTCAATGTCGTTATGGTGGGCGGCAATTGCGTGAACGACCGCTTCGCTTTCTTTGTACTTACGGGCCACGTTTACACCGATGTCTACATGGGAGCCTTCCATTTCATGGTCAAGCGCTTTGCCGATATCATGCAGCAGACCGGCACGGCGTGCCATGGTTGGGTCTAGCCCCAGCTCGGAAGCCATAATGCCGGCAAGAGAAGCCACTTCCAGGGAATGTTCCAGTACGTTTTGGCCGTAACTTGTGCGGTAGCGCAGGCGGCCGAGCAGCTTGATAAGCTCTGGATGAATACCGGTGATGCCTGTCTGTAGGACAGCATTTTCACCAGCTTGTTTAATGGAAGTATCTACTTCACGGCGGGCTTTTTCAACCGTTTCTTCAATGCGTGCCGGGTGAATGCGCCCGTCAGCAATCAGTTTCTCCAGCGCGATGCGGGCTACCTCACGGCGAACCGGGTCAAAGCTGGAAATGGTAATGGCTTCCGGTGTATCGTCAATGATAAGGTCAACACCTGTCAGTGTTTCGATTGTACGGATGTTGCGGCCCTCACGGCCGATAATGCGGCCTTTCATCTCATCGTTCGGCAGCGGAACAACCGAAATAGTTGCTTCGGAAACGTGGTCTGCTGCGCAGCGCTGGATAGCCATGGAGATGACTTCGCGGGCAGTGCTGTCCGCTTCGTCCTTTGTCTGCTGCTCAATGTCACGCAGCTTAACGGCTTTTTCGTGCATTAGCTCGGACTCAAAGTGGTTCAGCAGGTATTCCTTTGCCTGCTCGGCCGTAAAGCCGGAGATACGCTCCAGCTTTTCCAACTGCTGCTTTTTAATGTCCTCTGCTTCATTCAGGCGGTCCTCCGCCTGCTTGTTCTTTTTGGTCAGCTTATCCTCTTTATTTTCCAGGGATTCAAGCTTTCTGTCCAGGTTTTCTTCTTTCTGCTGCGCACGGCGTTCCTGTCGCTGAATTTCCTTGCGCCGGTCGTTAATTTCACGGTCGGCTTCGCTGCGCATGCGGTGCAGTTCGTCTTTCCCTTCCAGTACGGCTTCTTTTTTCTTTCCCTCTGCGGATTTAATCGCGTCGTTGACAATCCGCTTTGCTTCCTCCTCGGCGGAGCCGATGGCAAGCTCGGCGGTATGTTTGCGGTAGCGTTCTCCCGCAAAAAATCCCGCAGCAATGCCTGCAGCCACACAGACAATGCAAAGGATAACTGTTACTAAGATCGGATTCATTTTGAGCACCTCCTCTGTCCCGGAGAGCGCCCATTCCGCTTTGCATACAGATGTGGAAATAATCAATATTCTTTTTTCGAGTAAAAATGTGCAAAACGGCCCATTTCAGTATAAAAATGGGCCATACGCCGGCCGCGCCCGGCGGTTTGCCTGTCACTCTATCTGCTGGAGCAAAACAGGTGCTTCCAGTGGACTTTTGCAGTCCGCAGCTTCCTGCCGGCAGACTGCGTAAAAATCATGTCAGTCATTAAAAAGGGACGGGAATAAGTCCCAAAATGCAAATTCATGCATTTACTTCATAATTGTATAACGAGAAGCGCTTAATTGTCAAGAAAAGAAGCGGTACTTTCGCTGCTTTCGCAAAATTTGTAGGTTATGCTGTTCCAGTGCACTGCTGATAGGGAAAAAGTGTACATTGTCCATTGACAAGGTTTCCGGGACGTGCTATGATACAGGCAAACTGAATATCGGAAATCGTTGATGAGGGAGCCGTGCTTCCTCCTACAGCAGAGAGCGGGCGCCGGTGGCTGAAAACGTCCGCAGTAGGAAGAGCACAAAGGTTACCGCCTCTGAGTGTGTGCTGAAGAAGTACGCCGGTCCGGCAGCCGTTAACCTGTCGCAAAAGATGCACCTATCCTTTTCCAAAGGAAGGTGTAATCTGGGTGGAACCGCGAGATGACAGCGTCTTGCCCCAGTTTTTGGGGCAGGGCGCTTTTTATTTTCCCGTTTCCGACAGCATCCAGTCTGCAGAAAAATGCACAATTTTATGTAAGGAGAGAAAATCATGATAAATGTCACACTGAAAAGTGACGTCCGCTCCTTTGAGCCCGGCGTCACAGTAGCAGAAGTAGCCAAAAGCATCGGTCCTGGTCTGTATAAAGCGGCCTGTGTTGGCCGCGTAGACGGCAAGGTCGTAGACCTGCGCACCCCGCTGACCAAAGACTGCAAGCTGGAAATCCTCACGTTTGACAACGAAGACGGCAAGCGTGCCTATTGGCATACAACTTCTCATATTATGGCACAGGCAGTTCAGCACCTGTGCCCAGAGGCAAAGTTCGCCATTGGCCCTTCCATTGACCATGGCTTCTATTATGATTTTGACCTGCCCCGTACCCTTACACCGGAAGATATGACTGCAATCGAAGCGGAAATGAAAAAAATCATCAAACAGGACATTCCGCTGGAACGTGTAGAGGTTTCACCGGAAGAAGCCATGAAGATGATGGAGGACGCCCATCAGGACTATAAGGTGGAGCTGATTCAGGAGCACAGCGGCAAAGGCGAAAAGATTACATTCTATAAGCAGGGCGATTATATTGACCTGTGTGCCGGCCCGCACCTGATGAGCACCGGCTGTGTTAAGGCAGTGAAGCTGACAAACTGCACCGGCGCTTATTGGCGTGCCGATGCCAAAAATAAGATGCTGCAGCGTGTTTACGGCATTTCTTTCCCCAAAAGGGCGGACTTGGACCACTATGTGGAGATGTTGGAAGAAGCCAAGAAGCGTGACCACCGCAAACTGGGCCGTGAACTGAACTTATTTACATTCATGGAGGAGGGTCCGGGCTTCCCGTTCTTCCTGCCGAAGGGGGTTGTCCTGCGCAACCTGCTGCTGGACTACTGGCGGGATGTGCACAAAAAGGCCGGCTATCAGGAGATTTCCACACCGGTTATCCTCAGCCGTAAGCTGTGGGAACGCAGCGGCCATTGGGCACATTATAAAGATAATATGTATACAACCGTCATTGACGGCGAAGATTATGCGATTAAGCCGATGAACTGCCCCGGCGGTATGCTGGTTTATAAGACACAGATGCGTTCCTATAAGGACCTGCCGCTCCGTCTTGGTGAAATCGGACTGGTGCACCGCCATGAACTGTCCGGCGCACTGCACGGTTTGATGCGTGTACGCTGCTTCCACCAGGATGATGCGCATATCTTTATGGCACCGGAACAGATGAAGAGTGAAATTCAGGGCGTTGTCCGTCTGATTGACAGTGTCTATAAAACCTTTGGCTTCCCGTATCACATTGAACTTTCCACAATGCCGGAAGACCACATGGGCGATGAAAAGACTTGGGACGACGCGACACGCATTCTGCGTGAAGCAGTAACCGGGATGGGCTATGATTATGATGTCAACGAAGGCGACGGTGCTTTCTACGGCCCGAAGCTCGACTTCCATCTGACAGACTGCCTTGGCCGTACCTGGCAGTGCGGTACCATTCAGCTGGACTTCCAGCTGCCGGAACGCTTCGAGTTGGAATATACCGGCGCAGACGGACAGAAACACCGCCCGATTATGCTGCACCGTGTAGTCTTTGGCTCCATTGAACGTTTCATCGGTATCCTTACCGAACACTTTGCCGGTGCATTCCCAGTTTGGCTTTCTCCTGTGCAGGTACAGGTCCTGCCTATTGCAGAACGCCATCAGGAGTATGCGCACAAGCTGTGTGATGCACTGGAAGCAGCCGGCCTGCGTGTAGAGGTTGATGGCCGCAACGAGAAGATTGGCTACAAAATTCGTGAAGCACAAATGCAGAAGACGCCGTATATGCTGGTCATCGGCGATAAAGAAGCGGAAGCTGGGAATGTTTCTGTACGTCACCGCAAGGCGGGCGACCTTGGCAGTATGTCCCTGGAAGCCTTCATTACGCGTGTACAGAAAGAAGTAGCAGACAAAGCGCTGGACTGATTTTATAAGGTCCGGATAAAGCGGAAAAAGAGCGGGTATGCGCGCAGGCGTATACCCGTTTCCTTTTTTAAAAAATTTAGGAAAGGGGTTTGACATTTCTGCTTTAAACGAGTAAAATGATAAAAATTGAATTTTCTGTAATTGCAGTGAAAGGGACAGCCCACACAGGACATTCCCTGCAGAGAGCCGCCGGCTGGTGTGAGGCGGCGGGAATATGTGTGGTCAATCACCCTGGAGCAGGCGGCTGAAATTCCGTATTGGAACAGTAGGCATGCCCGGTTTTCCCCGTTATTGGAAAGCACATTGCTGGATGTGCATGAGGCCGCGCAAGCGGTGAAGCAGAGTGGTACCACGGAAGAGCTTTCGCTCCCGTCTCTGGCCAAATGGTCGGAGCGGGAGCTTTTTGTCTGCCGCGGTCAGACACAAAAGCCCGACAAACATAAGAAATGGAGGAGAGTAAAAATGTTGCTGACTGGTGCACAGATTATTATGGAATGTCTGCTGGAACAGAACGTGGATACAGTATTCGGCTATCCGGGCGGGGCTGTGCTGAATATATATGATGCGCTGTATGAGTATCAGGATCGTATCTGGCATATCCGCACGGCACATGAACAGGGAGCTGCCCATGCTGCGGACGGCTATGCACGTTCTACCGGACGGGTAGGCGTGTGTATTGCCACTTCCGGGCCGGGCGCCACAAATTTGGTTACAGGAATTGCAACCGCATATATGGACAGTGTGCCAATGGTCGCAATTACCGGAAACGTCAATGTAGACCTGCTTGGGCTGGACTCTTTTCAGGAAGTGGACATTACCGGTATTACCATGCCGGTGACAAAGCATAATTTCCTGGTTAAACATATTGAAGACTTGGCGGATACCCTGCGGCAGGCGTTCCAGATTGCACAGTCCGGCAGACCGGGGCCGGTGCTGGTGGATATTCCAAAAGATGTAACCGGGCAGAAGTATGAATACCAAAAGCAGCAGCCGCTGCCGCTTGCGCCGCCGCCATCTCCTTCGGAAGAATGTTTGCAGCAGGCGGCACAGATGTTAGACAAAAGCAAGCGGCCGTTCCTGTACCTGGGCGGCGGCGTCATTACGTCCGGTGCCGCGGAAGAAGCGCGGACCTTTGCCAAACGGCTGGACGCACCGGTGAGTGAATCCCTGATGGCACAGGGGGCCTTTGACGCACACGACCCCCGCTACATGGGAATGCTGGGTATGCACGGCACCAAAACCAGCGCGGAGGCGCTGCACAACTGTGACCTGTTTGTGGCGGTTGGCACCCGCTTTTCGGACCGGGTTCTGTGCAATGCGGGCCTGTTTGCACGGCACTGCCCCATTCTGCAAATCGATATTGATGCTGCGGAGTTCAGCAAAAATATAGAAGTGGACCTGCGGGTGGAGGGCGATGCTCTTGAAGTGCTGCGGAGTCTGCTGGCCTTGCTGCCGCAGAAGGAGCACCCTGAATGGATGCAGCAGGTCGCGGTGTGGCAGAAACAGTATCCGCTGACACAGACCGCCGCGTCCGGCGCTGCTCCCAAGGATATCATTGAAACGCTGGACCGTCTGACCGATTCCAACGCGATTATCTCGACAGAAGTAGGGCAGCACCAGATGTGGACAGCACAGTTCTATAAATTCCGTCAGCCGCGTCAGTTCCTTTCTTCCGGCGGGCTGGGCACTATGGGCTACGGACTTGGCGCGGCGCTGGGCGCACAGGCGGCAAATCCAGACCGAAAAGTAGTCAATATTGCGGGCGACGGCGGCCTGCATATGAACTGTGTGGAGCTTGCGACAGCGGCACATTATCAGCTGCCGGTGGTGGAACTGCTGATAAACAACTCTGTGTTGGGAATGGTCCGGCAGTGGCAGAAACTGTTTTACGGCAGTCGCTTTTCGCAGACGATGCTGGACACCAACACCGACTTTTGCAAGCTGGCCGAAGCGTTTGGCGTGAAGGCATACCGCATTCATAACAATGAAGAGATTGAACCGGTCCTGAAACAGGCACTGGCAGAAAAAGGACCGGTACTGGTGGATTGCTGGGTAGACCGTGATGTCAATGTCCTGCCGATGGTGCCGGCTGGTGCCAGCGTGGAGAACCCAATGCTGGAGATGTAAGGAGTTTACTGAAAGGAGTGTGAGCAAGGCTATGTATGAAGATGGAAATGAGAAAGAATATGTATTGTCTATTTTGGCGAAAAACAATCCAGGTGTGTTGCTGCGCATTTCTGGACTTTTCAGCCGCCGCTGCTACAACATTCTTTCCATTGTTGCCTGCCAGACGGAGGACACCGATTATTCCCGCATTTTAATTGTTGTGTCCGGCGATGACCGCATTGTAAGGCAGGTGGATAAACAGGTTAGTAAATTAGTGGATGTGGTGAATGTAACGGTTTTGCAGCGGGAAAGAGCCGTCATTCGGGAACACCTGCTGATGAAAGTACACCGGACGGCGCAGAACGGCGAAAAGCTGGTGGAACTTGCCAGTGTGTTCCATGCCAATATTTTGGATGTGGAACCGGAATCTATGATTTTGGAACTGACCGGTGATGCTGGTACGATAAACTCCTTTATTCAGCTTGCCAATCCCTATGGGGTGCTGCAGATTCTGCGGACCGGCTCCATGGCCATGCAGAAATAGAAATGAGTTTAAAACTGATTATACATTTATCATTTATTTAAAATAAATAAGACGATACTGAAAGAAGGCACGATATGCTGACGCTTGACAAAGTTTACCATGCAGCTTTTGTACTGAAAGAAGTAGCCCGTAAAACCGACCTGCTTCCGGCACCAGAACTTTCCGATGGCTGCCAGGTTTATCTGAAAACCGAGAACTTACAGGTGACAGGTTCCTTTAAGGTGCGCGGTGCCTACTATAAAATCAGTCAGCTGAACGAAGAGGAGAAAAAGAAGGGCGTTATCGCCTGCTCTGCCGGCAACCATGCGCAGGGCGTGGCCCTTGCCGCCGCGCACAACGGCATTGATGCGCTTATCTGTATTCCGGCAACGGCACCTATCAGTAAGGTAGAAGCGACCAAACGCTACGGTGCGCAGGTCTGCCTGGTGCCCGGTGTGTATGACGACGCGCACAACAAAGCGGTTGAGCTGCAGAAGGAGAGCGGCCGCACACTGATTCATCCTTTTGATGACCCGGACGTCATTGCGGGGCAGGGTACGATTGGGCTTGAACTTTTGGAACAGCTGCCGGATATGGACGCGGTAATTGTGCCGGTCGGCGGTGGCGGGCTGCTTTCCGGAATCGCTTTTACGGTGAAGTCGTTGAGCCCGAACTGCAAAGTGTATGGCGTGCAGGCGGCCGGTGCACCCGGCATGGTGCAGTCGCTGAAAGACGGCAAGCCGGAAGAGCTGGAGGGGGTACGTACCTTTGCGGACGGCATTGCGGTGAAGTGCCCCGGCGGCCTGACTTATTCCCTGTGTAAAAAGTATGTGGATAAAGTGGTGACCGTCACGGACGACGAAATTGCCGCCGCTGTGCTGGCACTGATTGAACAGCATAAATTGATTACGGAAGGTGCCGGTGCGGCGTCCGTTGCAGCAGTGATGGCCGGAAAATTGGACTTGAAAGGCAAAAAAGTGGCCTGCGTACTTTCCGGTGGAAACATTGATGTCACCATTCTCAGCAAGGTTATCAACCGCGGCCTGCTGAAAGCCGGCCGCAATACCGACCTGACTATCAGCCTGATGGACCGTCCCGGCGAACTGAAAGAAATTTCCGCTATCATTGCGGACCTCGGCGGCAATGTCGTCAGCGTATTCCACGACCGTTCCGACGCGGACGCCGACGTTTCCGGCTGCTACCTGCGTCTGCGTATGGAAACCCGCAACTGGGACCATGTGCGCCAAATTCGCAACGCAATCGCTGCTGCCGGCTATCATATCTGCAACTAAAGCTGTTTTCTATGCAGCCTTCGGGCAGTATTCTTTATGGAACAAACTGCCGCAGAATGACATATAAAAGAACAGCGCCGCCTGCAGGCAGAAAAACCCATATAGGCGAAATTTCAACGTCCGCCACTTTTAAAAGACGGGAAATGCTGAGTGCCGCATTGTATATTTCACTTAGGAATAACATGAGAATATATCCGGGCAGCCCAAGGTACGGCAGCACAAACGCACACCATAAAACGCGCATACAGGAATCTGTTAAATTACAGAATAAAGACCATGTCTGCTGGTCCAGCCCTTTCAGCATACCGTCCACAACGCTGTCAACGTACATCAGTGGAAGAAGCGGCGCGGTGACGCGCAGCAGCAGGGCACCCTGTGTGTTTCGATAAAACAGGTGGCACAGCGGAAAGGCAAAGGCGGCTATCAGGGCGGCAGAGGCAAAGGAGAAACACAGTGTCAGGCGGAAGGCACGGCTGGTTACCAGCTGGATACGCTTTGTAAAATGGCGGGCACAGCAGCGGGCAAGCTCCGGCACCAGCAGCGTAACGGCGGCAAAAAGCAGTGCGCTGGGAAACTGCAAAATCGGCAGGACCATGCCCTGCACCAGCCCATACTGTGCAAGGGCATTTTCCGCGCCGGTATGTGTGGACAGGCCGCGCGGAATCAGCAGGTTTTCCAGCGAAAACAATAGGCTGCGCAGGCCGGTGCCTGTAGTAACCGGGCCGCCGATACGCACGGCTTCTTTCCACTGAACAGGTGCTTTTTGCGGGCCTCGCTGCGGCTTTCGGCCGTACCGGTGGAAGTAGGCAGCGGCTATAAACAAGCAGGCACAGCCTTCAGAAAGAGTAGATGCCAACATTAGCATAGTCAGCGGCGCGGTGGAACCCGGCACCAGCAATAGGCTGAGACCAATCCCGGTGCCTTGCTCCAGCAATTCGGCGGCTATCGGGGCGCCGGTGTGTCCTTCAGCGACAAAACAGCCTTTCAGCGCAGCGGAAACGGCAATGCAGGGCAGCCCTGGAATCAAAATGCGCAGAGAAGCTGGATTGCCCAAAAACGGCGACAGCAGCGGTGCGCAACCGTACAGCCCAGCCGCCGCAATACCGCTGACCAACAGCCCCAGCAGCAGGCAGCGGCGCAGTGTCCGGCGGTTATAGCCGTGCTCTGCGGTCAAGCGTGTTGCGGCGAAATTGGCACCAGAAGCGGACAGCACTACCCCCAGCGCGAAAACGGAAAAAATCAGCTGATACCGCCCCATCTGCACCGAACCGAGCGTTTCGCATATCCAGCCGCGCATCCAAATGCCGGAAAGGCGCAGAATGGTGCTTTCCAGTGTCAACCAGCAGGTGCTGTACAAAAAGGTACGTCTGTTTATTTTAACCGCCCCCTGCACCTTTGTCCGTCTGTACCATCTATATTGCAAACAAAGGTGCTTCATGCTAAGATGATAAACAGGCGGTCCGTTTTGCCGAAAATCTGGAATACAGGAGCGTACAAATCAATGGATTGGACAGAAGTGACCGTAACCGTACCACAAAAAGACAGCGAACAGGCGGAAGCCATTGCACAAATGGTCGTGCCTTACGGTATTTATATTGAAGATTATTCAGACCTGGAGCAGGGCGCACGGGAAATTGCCCATATCAACTTGATTGATGAGGATTTATTGAAAAAGGACCGTTCCCATATCATCATTCACGTTTACCTGCAGCCGCAGGACAGCCCGAAGGAGGCGGTTGCGTTCCTTTCGGAACACCTGCGCGCGGCCGGTATCGACAACACCATCGGAACGGCGAACTGCCGTATGGAGGATTGGGTAAACAATTGGAAAAAGTATTTCCATCCCATGCCAGTCGGCGAAAAGCTGCTGATTCAGCCTTCCTGGGAAAAGCCGGCGGAAAGCGGCGGCCGCATTGTGCTGCATTTGGAACCGGGGCTGGCCTTTGGCACCGGCACCCATGAAACAACCCGTCTGTGTATGCAGATGCTGGAAGAGTATGTGAAGCGCGGCGCACAGGTCTTGGATGTGGGCTGCGGCAGCGGTATTTTGTCGGTTGCGGCGCTGCTGCTGGGTGCTGACCACGCGGTGGGTGTGGATATTGACGAACTGGCGGTAAAAACCGCCAAACAGAATGCTGCCCGCAACGGTGTGGAAAAACAGTTTACCGGTATCTGCGGCGACCTGACGGAGAAAGTCGGCGGCACTTATGATGTAGTCGTCGCCAATATTGTTGCGGATGTGATTATCGAGCTGACCGCCAATGTACAGCGCTTTTTTAATCCCAATGCGGTTTATTTGATGAGCGGCATTATTGACGAACGGGAAGAGGACGTGCTGAAAGTATTGAAGCCGGACTTCCAAATCCTGCAGCGGCGGGAAGAGCGCGGCTGGGTTGCGCTGGCGGCAAAGCTGCATACGGAGGACTGACAAAATGGAAAATCAAATTTGTCCATGCCGCAGGCCAAACTGTGAACGGCACGGAGACTGTGCAGCATGCAGGGAACATCACCATGCAGGAAGAAGAGCCACTTTGACGGCCTGTGAGCAAATCAGAAAAAAGGAAGAACGAAAGCACCGCCGAACGGGCGCTGTGCCAAAATAAAAAAGGAGCGGGCAAAAGCGTATGTTACGCTTTCGCCCGCTCCTTTATGTCAGCGGAAAAATTTTGAGATTTTATTTCTAGATTAAAAATCAGACAATACCATGTGCAATCATAGCGTCTGCAACCTTGGTGAAGCCAGCAATATTGGCGCCTGCGACCAGGTTGCCCTTCATGCCGTATATTTCAGCAGCCTGTGCTGCGTTAGCATAGATATTTTTCATAATGTTGTGCAGGCGCTCGTCCACTTCATCGAAAGTCCAGGACAGACGCAGGGAGTTCTGGCTCATTTCCAAACCGCTGGTGGCTACGCCGCCTGCGTTGGAAGCCTTTGCCGGCGCAAACAGAATGTTGTTTGCCTGCAGGTAGGCGATGGCCTCCGGTGTGGAAGGCATGTTGGCACCTTCTGCGACAGCCTTGCAGCCGTTGGAAACCAGTGCTTTTGCGCCCTCCAGCGGCAGCTCGTTCTGAGTAGCGCAGGGCAGGGCAATGTCACACGGGACGTTCCAAATACCGGAGCTGCCCTCGACATATTTTGCGCCTGACACATATTCGGGGTAGGTTTTGATGCGCGCACGCTTGACTTCTTTAATTTCTTTAATTACTTTGTAGTCAATGCCGTTCTCGTCGACAATATAGCCGTTGGAATCACTCATGGCAATAACCCTGCCGCCCAACTGGGTAGCCTTCTGGTTTGCATAGGTTGCCACGTTTCCGGAACCGGAAATGACGATTTTTTTGCCCTCGAAGCTCATGCCGTTGGCAGCCAGCATTTCCTTGGTAAAGTAGCACAGGCCGTATCCGGTCGCTTCTGTACGGGCAAGGGAGCCGCCATAGGGAATTCCCTTGCCGGTCAGAACGCCGGTAAATTCGTTGCGGATACGCTTATACTGACCAAACAGATAGCCGATTTCACGGCCGCCGACACCAATATCGCCGGCGGGAACGTCGCAGTTCGGGCCAATGTGGCGGTACAGCTCGGTCATAAAGCTCTGGCAGAAGCGCATGACTTCCGTGTCGGATTTGCCCTTCGGGTCGAAGTCACTGCCGCCCTTGCCGCCGCCCATGGGCAGGCCGGTCAGGCTGTTTTTAAATGTCTGCTCAAAACCGAGGAATTTAATGATGGAAAGGTTCACGCTGGGGTGAAAGCGCAGGCCGCCCTTGTAGGGGCCAATGGCAGAGCTAAACTGTACACGGTAGCCGCGGTTTACGCGTACTTTTCCGCTGTCATCCACCCACGGAACGCGGAACAGCACCGCACGTTCCGGCTCAGTCAGGCGCTCCATAATGCCGTTCTTTTCCAGCCCCGGGTGAGCGGCAACCACCGGTTCCAGGGACTCGAACACTTCACGGACGGCCTGCAGAAATTCTTTCTGCTCCGCGTTGCGCTTGGCAAGACCTTCGTACACTTCATTGAGATAGGAACTTTTAAATGACATACAAAAGCGCTCTCCTTTATCAGCTCCTAATCAAGCTGACTTATTATTTTAAACCTATATTAGCATTTGATTTAACAATTCACAAGAGAAAAGTATAAAAAATTTTATTTTTTAAACCATCAGGGAAAATAGCAGTTCCGCATCGTCCTCCTCTGCGATGTGCTGAACCATTTCTTCGGGGACCTGCATTCGCTTTGCGGTGTCAGCGGAGGAAAAGCCAACCGCAAGGAAACGCCGTGCAACAGTTTCCAGTTTTTCGCCAACTTCGATGATATGGTGGTCGGGGTCATAGAAACGCGTGACCTGCTGCCCCCACGGCTGTTCTTCCGGCGGGGTGATATACTCAATATCCGGATAAAGGCTTTCCAGACGGACCTGAAATACGGTCATATCATCTGTTTCAAAATAAAGTTCCCCGGAACAGCCGCCAAACTGGATTTCATTGTCGGATCTATTTACGAATTTCCTCCAGCTGTTCAGTGTTTGCAGGGAGAGATGGTCAGAAAGAGTGACGTTTTCGCCAAAATCGGCAGTAACAGTCATGTTAAACAGGCGGCAGTAAAAGGCCTTGGAACGTTCCATGTCGTGTACAACAATTAAAGTACTCTGAAAATTCATAAAGCATCCTCCTTTCTGCTATCATATCATATTCTGCCTTTTCACACAAAAACAGTTTGACCGTCCTTGATAGCCTGCAGCACGTGAATGCCGTATTCCAGTGCGTTCAGAACGGTCCGTTTTGATACGGTGTTTCCATTAGCGGATTCTCTAATCATCAGCGATAATATCAACAGTGCTAAAAACACGCATATGATAAGAAGTGTATCAGGGAAGAGAGGGAATCGGGCAGGACGGGACAGCGGACCGTTCACCTTCCCAGTAAAGGCAGATTAAGGTCATTGCGGCGAACCTGCAGGAACCCATAGACGGGCCTTAACAGTACGCCGCCAAAGGGTTGGAGGAATGGCTTATGATGCCTCTTAGAAAGTTCCTCCCATGCCGGTAAACGGCATATAAAAATGCGCTCCAAAAGGTTTTACACCTTTGGAAGCGCATTTTTTATGCTGAAAAACGATTTATGATTTATTTTAAAGAATCACAGATTGCCTGTGCTAGTGCTTTCAGCTGCGGAAGCTGCTCTGCCTTCAGGCTGGAACGGAACTGCACAGTTTCGCCGACCTGCTGCATTCCTTTCAGTTTGTTCAGGGCTTCGTCCATCTTTTTGCCGCTGATAGGTGCCCAGCTGCCGTTGCTGATAAGGGAATACTGCCGGTTTTGCAGGTTGAGCGCCGCAATGTCATGCAGCAGGGCATTCATGGGCAGGTAAACGCCGTTGTTGTAGGTCGGAGCAGCAAGCACAAAGTTGCTGAAACGGAACAGATCAGAGATGAGATAGGAGGAATCTGTCTTGGAAACATCATACAGCCGCAGGGCGGTTACACCCTTCTGTGCCAGCAGATTGGCCAATTCTTCAGCTGCCGCTTCCGTGTTGCCGTACATAGAACCGTAGGCAATCACTACGCCCTTTTCTTCTGGCTCATACCGGCTCCATTTGTCGTACTTGTCCAAAATCCAGCCGAGGTCCTTGCGCCAAATGGGACCGTGCAGCGGGCAGAGTATGGCAATGTCCAAACCAGTCGCTTTTTTCAGCACAGCCTGCACCTGCGGGCCGTATTTGCCGACAATGTTGGTGTAATAGCGGCGGGCTTCATCAACGTAGCGTACCTGGAAGTTGATCTGGTCGGCGAAAATTGGACCGTGGAAAGCGCCGAATGTACCGAAAGCGTCCGCAGAGAACAGAATTTTATCTGTGCTGT
>ENA-UOOK01002391-UOOK01002391.1-fermentation-metagenome-genome-assembly--contig:-NODE-2391-length-23246-cov-4.282351_pt1 | contig 23246 bp, 12 predicted proteins | sample MGYA00245777_ERZ724023 | MGnify/ENA primary metagenome ERZ724023 (study PRJEB28704, sample SAMN03018312) | fermentation metagenome | biome: anthropogenic terrestrial biome; feature: soil; material...
CACCACGGAGAACATGTTCCCGGACCTGATCGAGGGTATTGGCTGTCCCACCTATTATACATTGGTCACCCAACAACCTCCGGGCTTTGTCTATTTTCATATCTTTCTGTCCCAGATGCACACCCTGTGCCTTGATCTTCTTCACCAGTTCGACATGGTCATCGACGATGAAAGTTGCCTTGTATTTCCGGCACATCGGTTCTATCTGCCCAGCCGCTTCGATGATTTCTTCATCCGAAGCCTCCTTCATGCGGAGTTGGATCCAGCGGCATCCGCCTTTGAGAGCCATCAGGGCACCGTCGACATACGAATAGCGTTCGTTGTGATGAGTAATAAATTGGATGTTTGTCATGGTTCAGAAGTTTTTTTTATTAATGAATGGGGTTCAAAGAAATGGTTGACAGGACCTTTCCCATGTCCGATCATGACATCACTTCCCGCTTCAATGGCAAGATGCACATATCGGCAAGCCTGTTCCACAGCTTCAGGCAACTTGCTGCCTCTTGCCAGATAGGAGGTGATGGCAGAAGAAAGAGTACATCCTGTCCCGTGGGTATTGTTTGTCTCAATCGCAGAAGTTTTGAAAGTTTGTTCCTTGCAACTTCCGTCTTCAGAGAAGCAGAACAGATAATCCGTTTTTTCCTTCCCTTCGAGATGCCCGCCTTTTATCAGAACATTCCGGCAGTTGAGTGCCGCAATCCTGGAAGCTGCTTTTCTGATATCCGGGGCATCATGTATCTGCATGCCGGCCAGTATTTCCGTTTCAGGGATATTAGGCGTGAGCAGATACGCCCTGGGAATAAGTTCTTTAATAAAAAGGGATAATGCATTTTGTTGCATCAACCGGTCCCCGCTGGTGGCTACCATAACAGGATCTATGATCAGATAAGGGATAGGATGAATATTGATTGCGTCGACAATCGCTTGAATCGTGTTTTTGTCATTTACCATTCCTATTTTGGCATACCTGATATTCAGGTCTTCACAGACAGCAAGTATCTGACTCTTCACGACCTGCGGCTCAACAGCACATACCGACTGTACCCCCAGGGTATTCTGTACAGTAATGGCAGTAATGACAGAAGCGGCATAGACGCCCAGTGCGGACATCGTCTTGATATCCGCCTGTATGCCGGCACCGCCGCTACAGTCAGATCCTGCAATAGTTAAGGTTGTTATATAAAACATCCCTACTTAATCAAATAATCAAGAAGGGCTTATATTTGTTGATCTCCCAAATATAAAAATATATTCTTCGCTCGTTCTTCCTACGGCAGCATTGTCTGCATCAGGTCATACGGGTATAATCTCAGCCAGGCATTCTGTCTGGCACCCCTCTTTGGATTGCTCCAATCTTATTTTAACATTGCAAAGATAAGACTTTTATCCTATTATCGGAACTTTCTGAAAGCTTTTCTTTATGAATATCTTTAAAAGATGCTAATAGCAACTAAAGCCAACGGGACAGGACAGAGATGCCATGTCTCTTAAAAACAGAGGATTCCCTTTTAAGAAAACGTCTATAAAGGGGAATGATTCTAATGAATTGGCATTTTAGAAAACAAGTTGATAATCAATACACCTGAAACGATCAGGAACAGCCCTATGATCGCCGGCAAATCCGGAACTTGCTTAAAGAAGATCACGCCTATAAATGTAATCAGGACAATGCCTATAGCACCCCAAGCTCCATAGGCTATGGCTATAGGCAATGTACGCAAAGCATAACTGAGCAGATAAAGTGACAGCAAATAACCGATAATCGCTATCGCCGTTGGCAACAAGCGAGAAAACTGTTCCGACAACTTTAACATTGATGTGCCTAATACCTCGAAGACGACAGCTCCGATAAGGAATATCCATCCTTTCATATCATTCAAAATATCGAGAAAAATATTCTCTTTCCTAAACCAAGACCATCCATCACAAATGCCACTATAAGTCATTCCATACTTTTTAAAGGTATCATCAATATTTTCCATACCAAGAGGAGGAGTACAATGATGTATTACAAAATCACATAGATTCTCATTAAAAATATCACCTTCGATACAATACTTGTAATTTATTTTATTATCCGAAAGACCAGTAAACATTCCATCTGTATTTGGTTGCATCTGATTATAAATTTTTTCTTTTTCGGATTGCGATATTACACCTTTTTCTACTAACTTATCAAACTTATCTTTATACATTACTAATCATTCCTTTCTCAGCATCAAATCATAATTTTATTTTAGGTGACTCTAGAAAAGTACTAAAAACAATGGAGTCTAATTCAATTGACTTTATGGTTACTAGTCCTCCATATTGGATGATTTTAAATAAAAAAGCTGATCATAAGGTAAAAAAAGAAAGAGTTGAAAATAATCTTGCTACTAATTATTCAGAAAATGACGAGGCAGATCTAGCTAATATCGAAGATTATGGTGAGTTTTTAAATATCCTTGTAGACGAGATTTTTTTAGAATGTGCAAGAATTATAAAACAAAAAAAATATATGTGTTTAGTGGTTTCAGATTTTAGACATAAATCAGAATATGTTAGTTTCCACAGCGATTTAATTCAAAATTTAAATAATCGAAAAACAAGTGATGGTAAGATTTTAAAATTGCAAGGAACCAAAATTTTAATTCAAAATCATAAAAGCTTATTGCCATACGGTTATCCTTATGCATATGTTGAAAACATTCATCACCAATATGTATTGATTTTTAAAAAATATTAATGGGGCGAAATGAAAATGTTTGAATATAATAGAACTTATACAGGGGACTGTGATATAGTCATGGAAAAAATGATTAGTGATGGATTGAAATTTGATTTAATATTAACTGATCCACCATATAATTTAAATAAGGATTTTGGAAATAAATCCGATTCTTTAGATAAAGAAGAGTTTTTATCTACAAATAAGGAAAGAATTAGAAAATGTCGTGACTTATTAACTTCTAATGGAAGCTTAATTTGGTTTGGTATTCATAGGTATATAGGATACTTACAAGTAATTATGTATGATTCAGGTCTTTATTATAGAGCTATGAATATTTGGAATTATGAAAACGGGTTTTCAAGAAGCAAGAAAATTCCAGCCACACAATACGAACCGTTTTTGTGGTTTTCTAAATCCAATAAAAAATGGACTTACAATGCTGACGATGTAAGGGTTCCATATAAAAGTACAGAAAGATTAAAGAGTCCTGTGTATTATAAAGATAAAAATGGGAATAAAAAAATTTGGAGACCAAATCCAAATGGTGCATTAAGAGGAGATATTTGGAGATACCCTACTTTACAGTTTTCCTCCCTTCAACAACTCACCAGCAGGAAATTTAAAATCATAGAGAGGTTTTCCGTTTAATACAGCCGACTGGATATATTTATTAATTCTGGAAGCTCCGTTGGCGATTATTTCAAACCGATTTCCTCTACCAAATTTTTCACCCAGATTGATGACAGTCTTTTCAAACAAAGGGCTTCCTATTTCGTAAACCGGTTCCACACTGCATCCACCGTCTGTCTGGAACAGACCCAGTGCTGCCATTACAAACCAGGCCGACATCTGTCCCTGATCCTCGTCGCCCAGATAGGCATTTGCCACCTCATGTCCGTAGTATCGGTCAATAATGGAACGGCTCCATTTTTGTGTTTGCCACGGCTGTCCAACCCAGTTAAACAGGAATGCAAAGTGCATAGACTGCTGATTTCCCTGTACTACCGGATAGTCCCAGTACTGGTCTCCCGGAGCATTATAACGCAAAGGCTCACTGGCTTCAAATCCCCACGTCAGGCGATCTACAAACACTTTTTCACCTATCATCCGGGACAGTGCGGGTATATCTTGCGGCACAAAAAATGTCAACTGCCATGCATTTCCTTCTACATAGTGATGATTTGCTCCTGATTTGAACGGATCAAAATCTTTCTCCCAGTCGCCACTGCTGTAACGCATACGTGCAAAGCCCGTCTCCTTGTCAATTGCATTTTGCCACCAATAGCCCCTGTCTAAAAAGAGTTCATAATCCTTCTCTTTGCCAAGAGCCTTGGCCAACTGCGATACAGTCCAATCATCGTATGAATATTCAAGCGTATTGGAAAAACGGCCCTTGTCGGCAGGGACATATTTATATTTCAGGTATGCAGCCAGGTCTCCGTTTCCTGCAAAACCATTTCCAACATGTTGGGGAAGCGTGGTCTGCATTTTTCTGACTGCTTCAAAGACTTTCTCTACATCATAGTTCCGGATACCCATCTGCCAGGCACTTACAAGCAACGGTATCTCATGTTCCGCCACCATTACGGGGATATACTCCATTCCGGCCGGCCCTTTGGCCAACCACCCATTGGCATCGTACATGCCCAGTTGCGATTTCACCCAACGCGACGACCATTCCGGGGTTACAAGGTTCCAAAATTGATTCAGGTTCCAGAATGTATTCCAGAAAGCATCGCATCCTAAAGCCACCGCATCGGGATCATCAAACTGCCTGGTCTTCTCGGCAGCATCCACCCAGCGGCCATCCACATCACTAAACATGTTACGACAGCATGAGCGGTACATATTGGTATAAAACCGTTGCTTTTCTCTCTTATCATTGCTTTGTATGTATATACGCGAAAGAATGTCGTTCCAAGCCTGACGATGACTATCACGGATTGCATCAAAGTTCCAGTTAAACGGTCTTGTTATTTCCGCATTAAGGTTATTTGAGGCACCGTCCATATCCACATACGAGATTCCGGAGCGTACCTGCACAACCTGGTTCCGGCGCGTATCAAATTCGGCAAAACAACCCATTATCTCCGGGCTCTCAGCGTATATTTCTTCTTCGTTCAGTATTTCATTATTGACCCATCCTCCGAAATTCATGATATCGCGATCGAATTCTATCACAAAATATATAACATAATCCTGATTGACATCAGAGGACCATACTTTTTTGGATTGTTGCTTACTATAACCTTCAATCCTCCTGCTACTCACCCGATTAATTTTTGCTTCAAGTATATCGAATCTGTATTCAGAAGGGACCTTCAGGTCTATCATCACCCGTGAATCGGTACCCGGAGGATAGCTATAACGCTGAAAACCACATCGAGTAGTGGAAGTAAGTTCAGCTTTGATATTGTAATCAGTCAGATCGGCCTTGTAATATCCGACTTTTGCTTCTTCGGATTGTTTATCAATCAGGGAACGATACGACAATGTATCTTTTTTAAATATGGACTGATCTCCTATTTTTGTTTTCAAGGGCCCATTTACAGGCATGATACCTAACCCTGCCATCGTCCATTCATGAATATGGCTGAATGTGCCAATACTTTCAAAACTAGGTTCATATCCGGCCTGCCATCCAGGATTCTGGTTGTCGGGACTAAGTTTTACCATACTGAAAGGCATCCATGAACCTGGCGCTATCATCCAGCGCGAATGAGCAGTCCCCATTCGGGTGTCTATATAGTCCGCCGCAGTCATATCCTTTTTGGGGGTACGTATTACACTGCCTTTTTCAACCACCCTCCCATCTATCAATATGGTATATCTGCTTTTCTGTTGCGAGGTTACGGCAGGCATGGGTGCTTCCAGTATATATCTTCCCTGCTCAAGTACCTGTTCAAGTATTGTTTTCCCGTCAACTTTTACCTCAACATTGGATGATCCGTACAAATGCTCCAGATCAACCAAAAGCGGTTGACTTGATATTTCCGGCAACTGATAGTCTGCCACTTCAACTCCCCTCAGATAAGCCGGTCCGGTTGTTTTATCCATATTGGCATTTGCCGGGCCTTCGAGTCTTATATCATCAAATATAAGCCAGGAACCTTCAAGATTTGTGAGATTTATCTCATTTCCACCTTTTTTTATCAGGGCAGGATCCAGCAGAATCTCAATTGCATGTCTTTTTATTTTATCGTAATTTCCTGTCAGAGATTCATCTCCTCCCCCCTTCGGCAAAATATATTTCCACGATTTACCGTTAACGGTTACTTTAAAATAGGGAGGACGATTTTTGTGCGTATCCAGTATATCAATGATCAATTTCCAATTACCATGATCAGAGACCGATTTCATCCTGAAAAGAATGTTCAGGACATGGGTTCTGATACCGGCCGTATGACTGGTTCCCCCCCACGCATCGTCCGGTCCGGGAAGAATGTATGGAAAATCTTTTTGAGGATCTGATTTTCCGATCAAAAAGAAACGATCTTCCCATCCAAAATCGTGATTGAGGAACTCTTTATAATCTCCGGGTGACAATGCAAATTCAGCTGCACTGTTGTCATTAATCCCTATTTGCCATATTGTTTTGATTTCCTGCCTCTTTCCACATCCCGGCAAGATAGCGATCATACCTATAATAATAAGAATATAATTTATTTTAATCATCACAATTTTATTTTGATAAATTTATTCTCAAAAGGCGAAAAATTAATTTCTTTCAATCCGCTTTGAATAGGTTCTTCTATGACGTTTACTACTATGATAATTTTGCCCACTCAACCGATTCAATTTTTTTAATAAAATTGGATTTATTATCATCGAAAATGTAAAGGCGGGGATTAAACCGCCTTGGTGAATAAGCAATTTTTCAGTTTATAACAACTCATTCTTCTATTCTATTTTTCAATCTCATCAATGCCTCGATGAAATAATAATCGGCATAGGAGAGTGGAACATCCACCTCATGATTGCCGGGGACACCTCCCGAAGCATGCTGAAGGATAAATCCTCCATTTGTACCCTCGTCTGCCAGATAGGAAGAAGATATCATGGAAGACAGCATGTCTTCCGCCGCTTTTAAATATTTTTTCCCTGTTTCCACATCCAGTAAACCGGACAGTTCCAGCAATGCCGATGCAGTAATAGCTGCAGCGGAAACATCACGGGGCACTTCCGGATATTTACCGGGATCATAATTCCATGAGGGAGTGTAGCCAGGCTGGCCTGCATTAAAATCCCAGTAAGGGATCTTATCCTCAGGAAGATTGGGATGATCGAGGAAAAAGTCGGCCATTTCCCGGGCCACTTCCAGAAAAGAAGGATTCTTTGTTTCCCGGTAGACCATTGTAAAACCATAAATTCCCCATGCCTGACCACGAGACCAGGTGGAGTTATCGGCAAAGCCTTGCTGGGTCTCTCTGCTCTTCACTTCTCCGGTTATGGAATCATAGTCCACCACATGGTAACTGCTGAAATCGGAGCGAACGTGGTTCTTCCGTGTTGTTTCTGCATGCTTCACGGCAATATTCTTGTAACAGGGATCTCCAGTCACTTTTGAAGCAAAAAACAATAGTTCCAGATTCATCAGGTTGTCAATAATCACGGGAAACGTTAGCATATGAGTGCCGTCGAGCGATTTCGCCTGGTCCCATGACTTGATCGATCCAACCCGCTGATCGAACCGTGAAGCCAGTGATTTTGCCGATTGAATCAGGACTCTTTCGTAGTGAGGATTGCCGGTAAGCCGGTAAGCATTGCCAAAACTGCAATACATCATGAATCCCAGGTCATGATGTCCCGTAAAGGTCTGAAGCTTCTCCATCTTTTTTAACCGGTCCTGCAACTCACCCCACAACAGGCTGTCACTGGCATATTCGAAAAGATATGCCAATGTTCCGGGATAGAACCCGCTGATCCATCCATACGCATCGACGGTGTGAAGCCTGTTTTTGTCCCATGTTCTGGGCCATTCATCCGGCTTCAGGTTTTGACTTAGTAACCGGTACTGTCTTACGGAACGATCCAGTACGGAGTCAATTATTTCAGGAAGAATGCTTACTGAAGGGTGTGTATCCGAGCCATTCCGGCAGTTACCGGTTGTTGGTATCATCAGCCATACCCATAGAAGCAAGCACAGATAAACAGAGCGATTTATTTTCATACGATTATTTTGTTTTTTACGTTATGGTGTATGGAACCGCAAATAATCATGTTTCCGGGTGAGAACGGTTCCCATGCTCGTTTCATACAGAGAACTATTGAACCTCCACCTATTCATCATATTGAGATGAATACAGCGAAAAAAGAAACTTTTAAATGTTTTGTCAACCATGACCTATCGATTTGCGATAAACCCTACGTCCGTTATTCCGAATCGTATATCGATTTTTCGGTCTCTTCTTTGCGGATAGCATCGTATAGTGCTTCCTGCACTTGTTTAAATGAGACCTCTTCGGAAGGATTGAACCGGTCTGATTGCATGTATGCCAGCAAGCTGTAATACATCTGTCTTGCCACAGGCCGGTTCTCCATATTGTTACCCAGGTCTGTGCTACAGAACAAAAGCTTGCCCTCTCCCACCCTGACTTCAAAAATCAGTCCAAGGTTTCTGTTTTTATAGAAGTTATCCACCATTCTCACGATGGGTTGCAAGTTTTCCTTTACGCTGTCCAGTTCGATCGTCCTGGCATTTTTACAAATATCCCACCATTGCCAGTTACTGTGCATTTCCGTCGGAAAATGCAACAAAGCCGGATGTGACGGGTCACACAATATTCCCATTGTTCCCGGTTGATTGGGAAAGTGCACCGGGCTCCAGAATACCTGCACAAATTTCCCTTCCAGTCCGTTTATCTCCTCCTTCACCGGATTAAGCAAGACTTTTTTTCCTTGCTCAAGCGCCTTCCGGGCATCCGCAAAATTCCGTGTGTACACCACATTATCTTCAAGGGGCGGAATAGCTTCCGGATATACCCATATATCCCATGCATTCCGGTATTCCGTATCTTTAAATTCAATTGTCAGCACCAACCGGGCTGCATCTGTCACCTTGCTCAGCGGGACAGAGACATGGCCCAATACCCACCCGTTTCCGACGGAGATATCCTGTCTGCTCAATTCGCCTTCTGCCAGAACGATTCCATCTGTTCGGCTCAATGACCATAAAGGTTGCATCTGCATCAATTTTTTCTCGCTAAAATTGGCCACCTCAAACTGCACATCGAGCGTTTCATTATTCATGTAAGTAGCTTTCTCAAACCTGGCCAGCGGGACTACAGGTGAACAGAACCGGCGAAATTCTTCGGGAGTAATCAATCCTTTGCTTTCCCAAAAAGCATCGAGAATTCCTACCAGGGCTGTTCCCTGGCCGGGGAAATCGTGAAGGTCCAGCAACTGGAAACCGCTGAATCCGGGTGTTTTCAATGCCCGTTCTATTTCTTCCTTGTAAAGAATCACGGCCAGCTTGCCGCTTGCCATCAGGTAGTCATCCGCGAGATACAGTCTTCCCTTCTTTTCAAGATCCTGCACAACAGCCCGGAAGTTCAACGGCATCAGGTTGCCGGTATACTTCTTTATTTCCTTCAGGTTGGGGAAAACACTGTATTGACCTATTTCATGTGTAATAAGCGGTACTGGCAGATCCCGGATGGAAGAGGTATAGTCCTTGTCAAAGCTGGCAGGCTGATCGTCGAAGACACCCTGTCCCCTCACCCAACCATGCTTTGTCCATTGGGTAACCCAGAAATCATCATTCGGTTCCGGCCAACTGCCGTGTCCCTGTTCAAATGTGAACGAAGTAGTCATGTAAAGGCGACGGTTATCCCGCTCCCTGATACTGGTGAGCAGGCTGTCCAACACTTCGAAATCGCCCTGTAACTCGTTCCCCAGGCTGAAGAAGCAGAAAGAAGGATGGTTGCCATACTCTTTCATGATGCGCTCCGCCTCATCGTAAAGGAAATCAACTGTCGGCTGGTCCTCACCTACATTCAGCGTCCATAGCGGCAACTCCACCTGCAGGTAGAATCCCATCTCGTCGGCCACTTCGAAAGCGGCTTTCGGGGGGCACCAGGAGTGGAATCGAATATGGTTCAAGCCGTAATCACGGGCAGTGTTCAAAACCTTCTTCCATCCGGCCTTGTCTGTGGGAGGGTATCCTCTCAAAGGAAAAATGGCACATTCCAGTGTACCTCTAAGGAAAAGTCTTCTGTCATTTATCTGCAGAAGAGCCCCCCCGTTGGTCAGTTTCCTCATGCCAAAAGTCTCGCTTCTGGTATCCATTGATTCACCCGACTGCAGCGTGGCGGTTATCCGATACAAATTGGGATGAAACTCATCCCATGGCATCGGATCTTCCAGCTGATAGTCACTAACCGCTTCGGAACCTTCTATCGGTATCTCCACAACCGGTAATGATTTCCCCTCAGGATCAGTAGCTGTCAACGAAATTGTACCTGAAACCGGAGAAGACAGGCTTATTGCCACGCGCGCTTTGTGGTTGTCCACATCCGGTGTAATACAGAGTTCATCGATCACTACCTTGTCTCTTGCCGTTAAGGATATTCGTCCAAGTATCCCGTTCCACATGGTCTGTGTGTCATTGGTATATGCATGAGCAAGGTTCCTGACAGAAATATCATGTTGCTTTCTGTTATCGATGCGGACAACGATACTGTTTTTCTGGCCCGGCAGCAGGTATTCCCCCAGCTCAAAATAATGAGGTGTACTCAGGCTCTCGTTGTACCCTGTCACCTTTCTGCCGTTAACCCACACCTGCGAATGCCAGATGATACGCTCCAGAGTGAGCAGTATTTTCTTGTGCTCCCAGCTCCGGGGAATGATTACCTCTTTCCGGTACCAGGCCGGCCCCACGTAATCAAACCTGCGCTTCAGGTTGAGAAAGATCTCCTTATCCATAGCCGGTTCCAGTTTGCAGGGTATGCCATAACCGGCATCGCACAACGTGCCGGGGAGAGCAATTTTATCTGCAAATGGCTGATTAAACCACTCCTCCTCAATGCCCTTATCCAGACTATCCAGCATCACTTCCCATTCACCTGCCAGACTGATTTCCACTCTATCCTGTTTGCATGCGGTGGAAAACAGGAAAACCATAACCAGAAAAGAAATGTATTGTCTTACTCTCATGATCCAAATCTCCATTCGGTTTCTATTTTCATTTTCTTATCTCTCAGACGGATAATCAAGGGATAGCAGAGATGAGGGGAATATTTCTCGTTCACCCTCTCGTTGCCCGGAGGTATTCCCGGTGCTTCCCCTGTAATGACTTCAAACTGCTCTGCACCGGACAATCTGATATTCAGCCTGTTTTTACCCACCTTACAGGTGACGGACCCTGTCATGGTCCGTTTTGTTGCCTTTGTGATGTAGCGATATGCCGGAGCATCATCCAGCATGACACTTTCCCCATCTTTTGTAAAAATAGGTTTCTCCGTCAGTATCAGCACATAGTCGTACAGATGTTCCTCTGATGAGGCAGCGGTAAATAAATCTTTCAATACATCCTTATCAAGGGTAAGATGTCGCTCCATTTCCACTCCCGGATATGCGTCGACTACTCCGGCACGAACCTGTCCCCCCTTCCTGTCTGCCTGGAAGGAGATCAGTTTCCCTGTTGTTTCCTGTTGGTCCTTCCCGTCAACAGTAAGGGTACTATGCGACAAGGTCTTCCTGTACCAACGGGTGTAAGCCGGCACACCATAAGCTGTGGTACCCATATCGGACACAATCTCCTTATCACCGTCATGTATGGATATTGATAATTTATCGGGATGGCCATGCCCACCACCGTGCGGACCATATTTCAGCACCACCGTCTTATTGCCGGAACGCAGAACTGAAAAACCGCTATTCCCAAAATTGACGGAAGGCAGGGAAGAGTTTTCCAGAGCAGGTTTTATTCCGGTTGCATTTAACAGAGCCTCCACTGAATTTCTTTCAGTATGCCGGTAACACCTGTTAAGCAATTCCAGAAAAAGGGGATCATTATATCTACGATAAGCCACTTCGTACAAACTTGCCTGTGCCACGAGGGATTCACCATACCACCCGTCGTTATGGGAAGGGAAAAAGAGATCGGCATAGACTGCCAACGCAGGTGCGGCAAGCATTTTATGCAACTTCTCATCATACAGGCTCAGATTGCGGCATCGTACAGCATCGGCCGACAACAACATTGCCCGTAACGGATAAAAATGATACACAGGTGAGCCCTCGCTCCACCAGCCGTCATCATGCACATATTTGTCCATCTGTGCGTAATAACCACATTCGGGATCATTGACGGCCACATTGATGATGCTGTCGTTTTGCAGGGCCACGCCCAATGCGATTAGTCCGCTGTTATGCCACACCTGCCAATTGGCACTTCCCCGGCGGGCAAGAAGCAGGTTGGTGCAAGGAGTCAGATATCCGGATTCAATTTTCTGGATTTCGTCGGCAGTCATTACCGGGCGGGCAATCATGTAAGCCGGACAAACGTCGCTTGCCCATACCGCTTCGTCCAGACTCTGTCCAAACATTTTACCGCCCCATGGACCCGTTTTTCGCGCCGTATCATGGTTCAGATAGGTAAGGTATTTGGATGCATAATCCAGCATCATATCCCGGATGTATTCTGCATATTTTTTTTCATCCGTTGCAACATAAAGATACATACAGGCAGTAAGGTAAATCCTGTTTTGCAGGTGAACATGATTGATCCATGCCCAATCGAACCGGTTATTATTTTCCCAATATTTGTCGCACAGGGCGCAATAGTGAGCATGGGGACTTTCCCAGTCGAATCGAAACTGCTGGTTATGAACAGGACAGAAGTAATCGTGCGCGTGTCCTCCCTCCAGCAAGGGAACACGCAAAGAATGTTTCCTGCGTTCATTCACCGTGATCTCCAACTTTTCCATGATAGGACGCCCCCATTCGGTTTGTACGGAAGTACGAATATTCTCCATGTCTTCTTCCGTGAAGAAGTAGTAATGCTCCTGGGAGATGATGGAAATCGGGATGAACCACAAAAGCAGCATCAGCTTCCTGATCGTCATTTCAATTGCTTTATTTGTCATTATTCACTTTTTAAATAGTTCATATATTCCACCGCAGCCAACAAAAAAGCACCGGTGCCATACACTTCCGTATCATTAAAATCCACCTTTTTCGGGTCGGCTCCAATCGCCTGAACAAACCCTATTTTACCATCCACGTGTACAACAGAATGTATGGCATTCCACGCTTTAAGCGCTATTGGCAGATATTTTTCCCTGTTCAGATAACCTCGATTGATTCCCCAGAAAAGAGTGTAAGTAAAGAATGCCGATGCACTTGATTCGGGCATGGAATAGGCTTCCGGATCCAACAGTGACGGATGCCAGAATCCTCTCTCATCCTGTAACCGGGCAATTTTTCCCATCATCTCTTTAAACAAGGTTGTATAGAAATTGCGGGATGGATAATTTTCAGGAAGATGATCAATAATGATTGCCAGACCACCCGCCACCCATCCGTTACCACGTCCCCAGAAAACTTTTTCCCCATTCTCTTCCTTCATCTGTTTGTATCGGGTATCCCTGTAAAAGAGGCTGTCGGTCCTGGAATAAAGAGTATCGTAAGTAACCCTGAATTCCTGGTCCATGAAATCATAATAGACCTTTTCTCCGGTGATCTTTCCTATCCGGGCAAATGAAGTGGGAGCCATAAACAAAGCATCGGCCCAACACCAGCGGGAGTGCGATCCTTCGGCATCATAACGCAGACTTACCTTTCGGGGCTTGCTGATAATAGAGTCCAAGATTCCTATCGATTCGCCGATCATGTAAGGTTCCCGGAACTGATTATACAACATGGCATATGGCTGTACAATGCACAGATCATCGGCAAAGTAGGGATTGGGGCCGGTCTTCCACCCGTTTTTCTTTGCCACGGTGAGTAGAAAGTCCCAGTACCTCTGCTCGCCGGTCAGTCCGGCACATTCTGCCATGCCTATATACAACGTTGCGTTTGTCCATGCCCAGTATGCATGAGAATTGGGCCATCGTGATCCTTTTTGTACCTGGCTCTCGAAGTGCATCAATTGCCAGTCAGCTACTTTCCTGATTGTTTTCAGGGTTGAGTTCCTGTTATATTCCTTCCATTGATTCTTGTCAAAGAAATAATCAAGGATAAGTTCCTTCACCACTTCATGCCCTTTTTCATTGGGATGGTTGCTTTGGCTCATAAATGCGTTCAGTTCTCTACCGTCTTTCTTCTTTTGTTTGAAGGCGGCATAACTATCTACCAATCCCGTCCCGTATTTTACCGAGAGATCACGAATCTGTTTACTGTATTGCTCCAACGGAGAATTGTCATCCAGCATATTTTCCGTTAAATCCGGAGTGGGAGTCATCAGGATTACTTTAATGCCTTGTCTTTGCGCCTCTTTTATCATTTCTCCCCATGCCTGGCGGGATCTTTTCAGACCAATTCCTCTGTCATTCAATGCATAATCAATAAATAAGACATCCGGGTTATGGCAAAGTACATCCTGTTCGAACCGTTTTGCTCCCTGTTCAGCATTCTCTCCTCCAATAGCTGTGGTTATTGAATTGACCACCGCATAGGGATAGATCTCCTTTACCGCTTCCAGTACCTGTTGCGGATATGCCAGCATTGTCCTTACATAGGGTGTATTGAAATAACCCGATGGAACGCTGTGTCCGTGAAATACCAGATTTATGGTTTTGTTGTGGGGCCATTTTTTTTGCATCTCTTGTCGTATATCTCCGAGATAATCCTGTTGCTTCCCTGTTTGTGTCAACGCATTCAGGGAAAATAAAATAAATATATGCAAGAAAAGAACGGGTTTCATGTTTACATCATTTACAAGTTACCGGAATCCGGTTGATTCATTGTTTTTTCTCTTTTAAATACTCCACCAAACTATGAAAGAAAGCTTTCACCTCCGGTTCACTACTGCAGGCAAACAGATCGGAGGAGCAGACCAGAGCCTTGCTTTCGGGAAGTTGATAGATGATTCCCAGTTTATGGTTCCGGTCGAAATTGTCAATTACCTGCACGATGGGAAAATAATCAAACGGCATATCGTCAAGAATTATGGGTCGTGAATTTTTCACAATATTCCACCACTGCCAGTCTGAATGATGACTAGTGGGAAAAGAACTGAATACAGGATGTGTGGGCTCTTCAATCAACAGTCCCAATGTACCGGGAGAAGATTCTACACCCAGCCTTTCGGTTACACTTTTAAATACCTGATAATTCCAAAAATCAGTGATAAACAGTCCTTCCACGGATTTTTCACGAACATCCCTTTCCATTGGGATATAGAGAACCGGGCTTCCTGATGCATATAACTTTTCAAAAAGTTTCTTATCGCGGGTAACCGTTACCCCATCTACTTTTTCTTCGGCTATTTTCACACTATTGTAGGGCGGGTATACCCAGATATTCCACGAATTACGATAACCTGTTTCTCTCATATTGACTTCAAACCTCATCTTTGCCGGTTCCCGGATTTCGCTTAACGGAATATCCAGAGTTATCAGGGAATTCAATTTCCCCTGTGAGATTACCGGGCAGAAAACCTCCTTACGGTAAACCGTTTCACCCGATTCGGCTGACAATATGCAGGAAACGGTCTCTCCCGTTACATCCGTCTTCCCGTAATGGGCAATCTGTATCTCTGCTGTAAACAACTCGTCGTTATTCCAGCAATATTTCGGGAATCGTGCAAGTGGCACTATATCGTTACAGAATTCCCTCCACTTTTCCGGTGAAATGATCCCCTTGGACTCCATGAAAACATCGAGGATACCGACAAGCGCAGTTCCCTGTCCGGGATAATCCTGCAAGTCGAGTAACTGAAACCCGCCAAATTCGGATGTGCGCAATGCCATCTCGATCTCTTCTCGGTAGCACAGGGCTGCCAAAGCGCCCGAAGCTTTTAGGAAAGCATTCGCCTGTTTACCCATACCGGTCTGTTCCAGTCGCTTTTTGAATATCATGAAATTCAGAGGGCGGAGCACGCCTTTATATTTATCAATCTCCTTAAAGTTGGGATAAACCTGGTATTGTCCGGTTTCATGCCCGACAATCGGCTTACCGGCATTAGCACTTGCGGCAGAGAAATCACGCAAGGTATTCGCTTTTTGCCGGTTAATCATTCCTCCCTTGTCGGAATCCGCAAAGGAGAACGCCCCCCGTAAGTCGGTACTGTTATCCGGAGCCATCTTACCATAGCGCATCGCCACGAGGAAATCTTCCGAAGGATGCGTCTGGGGATCCCAATAATGGTTGTTTGTGCCCAATGCATAAAGATGTCGTTGATCATCCTCTTTAAACTCTTTGACGATATCTGCCATGACCGCCGTGTCCCCTTCCAGTTCATTCCCCAGGCTGAGCATCACAAAGGAAGGATGATTGCCATATTCTTCGATAATCCTTTTCCCTTCCTCCTTCATATAGGAAATAAGGACAGTATCTGTTTCACGGTAAGTACCCCATAGGGGGAGTTCCGTTTGCAGGAAAATACCGGCTTCATCTGCAGCAATGAAAGCAGCCTCTGGTGGTGTCCACGAATGGAAACGCACATGATTCAAACCATACGACCGGATGATTGAGAAATATCTTCTCCAATCATCTGTATTCATGCTTGCATAGCCGGTAAGAGGAAAAACACCCGATTCGTTTTTGCCCCGAAGGAAAACAGTCCTGCCATTATTCACAAATTGTCTTCCCTCTGTTGTGAAACTGCGGATTCCATGACGAACCAATTTCGAGTCATAGCCCCGAATATCAATGTGAAAAGTATATAGAGCAGGAGAATATTCATCCCACAGACGAGGGTTGGGTATATTTGTTTCTATCGGGTATACCGAACAGCCGGGAATTACATTCACCCACACCTCCTGTTGTGCAATGATCCTGCCTTCATCATCTTTCACTGTAATCCCAAGATGCTGATTATCCAAACAGATTCTGGCATGATTATCAAGAGACACCCGGACCATACAATTTCCATCAACCGACGAGTCTATTCTGATATGCCTGATCGATATATCGGGCAACAACCTGAGATAAATATCGCCCAATATCCCATTCCAATTGGTTTGGGTATGCTCTGAATAGGCATGCGATCCTCCCAGCGGAAGCAGACTTTTGGTGTTATCCACCCTGATCGCAATATGATTACGGCCCTTCTTAAATAAGGAGTCAATTCTGTACAGATGAGGGGTGGAAACACTATTCCGGTGCCCCACAGGTTGTCCGTTGACAAACAGTTCCGATACTTTCGTCCGTTCCATATGGAGTTCCACAGGGCGGTTGACCCAGGATGAAGGGATCATCACTTCTCTTTCATACCATGCAGCACCCTGGTAACCATATGTCTCACTCAGCCTATTTGTTACAGAATCTACTGATGGACAACCAACTCCGTTTTCAGCAAGTGAGCCCGGAAGAATTATCCTATGATAAACTGAGTCAACCCTCACCCTCCACTCTCCCGATAAATCCATCCTGCCTTCCGGTTGAGTACAGGAAATCATTGCAGCGACAAAGCAAATATTTACCAGCAAATGTTTCATAACTCATGGTTGTAAAAACAGTTTATCGATCATTTCAAATGTCAGCGTCTCATTGGGCCGGAAATCCGGAGAATTCACGTAGCTGAGCACACTGTAATACATCTGACGCGCCACCGGACTTCTATCCAGTATATCGTCGAATGCAATGGCAGTTGCCAGCAGTTTTCCTTTTCCCACTTTTGCCTCAAATATAAGGCCTATTTTTCTATTGTTGTTCCAGTCCGGTATAATTTGCACCAATGGCTTAAACGCGTAGGGAGAATGATCCAGTATAACCGGTTTCGAATTTCTTACCAGATCGAACCACTGCCAGTTGGAGTGAAACTCTGTGGGGAAATGGCGGAACAGAGGATGGAGTGGATCACACAATATACCCAACAGGTTGGGTGGGGTTCCTGACCATACAACATTCCATGAAATGCCGGAAAATCCAGGTTGTACGTCTGAATCAATTTTTGCCGTGTCGGCCAGTAAAAGCAGATTACCCCCTTTCTCAAGATGGGCTTTTGCCTTCCTATCCCATTTTCGGGTTATCATCACATCTTTCGGAATCATTTCAGGAAGTGTCCTGGGATAGACCCATATCTTCCACTCATTGGATATATCGGTACCATCCATTGAGATTTTCAGGATCAAATCGGTCGCATCTGCGATAGTCTCGAGTGAGGCGGTTATCTCTCCAATATCTGTAACAGTACCAACTGGAATTTGGATGTGCTTGAAACTACCCTCATCAAATATCCTTCCATCGGGAAACTGGAGCGTCCATCTTACCATCGCATTATTGAATGCGTTTTTCAAAAAATTAACTATCTGTGCTTTGGCGGTAAAGGTTTCGTCCTGGCTCCAGGTAAATTTTTCCACCCTGAGCAGCGGCAGACATGGACGTTGCATATTCCTGAATTCCTCAGCTGTCACGTAAGGTTTCGGGGCATAAAATACATCCACCACACCCACGGGCGAGGTTCCCTGCCCGGGAAAGTCGTTCAACTGTAACAGATGATATCCTCCAAATCCCGGTGTACGAAAATAGGATTCAAACTCCTCCTTTTTCTGTATGACCTGGAATTTTCCTGAAGCAATATGGAAATCATGTGCCTGACCGAGCATGTTCTTATTTCTGAGATCCTCGCGGAAAAGCTCATAATTATAGGGTTTTAACACCCCAACATATTTGCTTGTCTGATCAAAGTCGGGATACGCGCACCATTGTCCAATTTCATGGGTAATCATCGGGACGGTAAACTTTCGCACATAATCGGTGTAGTCATAGATGGTATTCAACGGTTCTGCATTGAATCTTCCCTTCAACCCCTCCTGCCAGCGTTGGGGGCGCGCTCCGTAGAATACGTAGAAGTCGCTCCCTTCCACCGTGGGGTATCCAGAGGCTGCCACGTAAAGATGTCTCGGATCGGACTTCCACTTTTTCAGCATTTCCTGGAGGAAAGGCACACACCCTTTGCCGACAAGTTCGTTCCCTTCACAGAAAAAAGCAAATGAAGGGTGGTTCCCGTATGTTTCGAAAATCCTGCGGACTTCGTCATGATAAAACCGGTTGGTTGCTTCATTCTCTCCCACGGTAAAACGCCAGTCGGAGTTCTCTATCTGGAGATACAAACCCAACTCATCGGCAGCCGTGAAGGCAGCCTCCGGAGGGCACCAGGAATGGAACCGAACTGCATTAAACCCATACTCCTTGTATACCGTAAGCACTTTTTTCCATTCGGGATAATCCATAGGCGGATATCCTGTCAGCGGAAACTCACAGCAGTTAACTGATCCACGTATAAAAACGGGATGATCATTGACGATAAACTGTGTTCCTTGCGTGGCAATATCACGTACCCCAAAACGTACACTTTTTTCATCAAAATAATTTTTATCTGGGATGATCACGGTATAGGTCAGCTCATAAAGAAATGGGTCAAACTCATCCCATGTGTGGAGTGTATCTACCGGATCATAGCGATGGGTAAGTGTAATGAGCGAGTCGCTTCCTTCAAAAGGAATTACAACCTCCGGCATTGACTGATTTCCGGGAGTCTTCACGGAGCGACAGGTGATATGTACCTCCCCTTTCACCCGTTGGCCGGTACTATTCGATATCCCGGCTCTGATCAACAGTTTATTTTCTTTTCGTTTGGGATAAACCTGCAGGTCGGCTATATGTACTTTATCGAATGCCTGAATTTCTATCCTGCCGATAATTCCGTTCCAGTTGGTTTGGGTTTCGGCACTGATGGCATGGGTGTAGGCAATGTCATAAATCAGGCTATTGTCTACGCGAATACGTACACTGTTTTTTTCTCCGCTCTTCACATAAGGAGTAATATCATACATATGCGGAACGGAGAGACTCTCTCCCTGCCCCGCCTTGAGGCCGTTTATCCAGACTTGCGTTTCCCAGTGTGCCCGTTCAAGAAAGAGAAAGATCCGTTTGTCTTCCCATCCTTCGGGTATAAAGATGTTCTCTTTTTCATACCATGCAGCCCCGCTATATTCAAAAAGACGGGTCAGCCGGATGGAAGTCATATCCTGTGTCTTGTATCCTTTACCGGCCTGATCAGTGGAACCGGGCAACAGAATTGTCTCGGGAAGTCTACTTACGAAACTGCTCCCTTTCACAGGGATACTCACATTCATCGGGTCAAGCTTGAAATTCCAGATACCTGCCAAGGAGACAAAGTCCCGGGCAGACTTCCCGTTTCGTGGGGAGTGTGCCATCATGAAACAACTTCCGGTTATGAATACTATCAGAAAAAGTGACCGGATCATCGCTCTCACGTGTATTTGCATCAATCTTATTCTTAACTTCATCAACAACCTATTCTATTTCTCCTGTAAGTGTGACCACGCTCTTCGGTGCAAGGATGATCTCATCCGAATTGACATTCTCTCCTTTTTGAAGATTCGCATTTTCTGAAGTCACATAGGGAGTGAGTTTGCCATTTTTTAATTTTCCCCTCAGCTCAAGCTTGTATTTGCGTTCCGTATTGCTTGCATTGATGGCTACCACCACCAGTTTCCTTGTAAGGGGCTCTTTATAGGCGCTGATCATCACATCAGTGGATGCCTGCAGGTTGCTTTGTCCATCAACATGAATCCTTCTCATACCCGGACGAATGAAGAAAGAAAAATTTCCAAGAGCCCACAACAGTTTGGAATCACGGACAAACCCGTCCTGTTTGCAATATCCGGGAGAGAGGCCTCCGTTACTCGCCCCATCATCAAGATAGATCAGCCCATCCTTGTAATTGGCACGGGTAAGGGCTGTCCACCATTGCCAGGAAGAGGCATTGGCAACCACCAGGTCATTATGAATGATTCGAGCCACAAACAAGGCTGTCTTCATCCCCAAATCACGCTGATTCCCGGTACCTCCCGGTATTTCGTTCTCTCCAGGTTGCTCCAGAATACAATACTCTGTCTGCCAATATTTAAGTCCCGGGTACTTCTTAACCTGGGTATCCAGCTTCTGACGATGGTCCACCTGACTGGAAACAGGCCATACTGAGAAATAACTATGTCCCGTGATCACCTTTTCCACATTGGGCAATGATGCAATGGAGAGATTTGAGGCAGGGCTCCAGAATTCCTCAATCTGATTGTCGCGCATTTCATTGTTTACAATGCCATAAAGATAATTTATTGCACCTGCTTCGCCCAGTGCGACGGTGGTGACCAGGCCCCGTTTTTTTAACCTTTCTGACAAAAGGGTAGTAAGCTCAAACAATTCCCGGTTGGTGGCAGGTGTACCTTCCTGGTTCGCCTTGCCGTTACTTCCTGCCATCCAATCCCACTGAGGTTCATTTACCGGACTCAGGTAGTTGAATGTTATCCCTTCTTTCTCCTGCAGGTTTTCAATGCAGTCGACCAGAAAATCGGCATAAGAGGGCATCATCCCGTCTTTGATGTTCATTCTCTGCTTTTGGGGTGAGAATGCCTTACCATTAATGGTCATATGTACAGGCGGACTGATGGTAAAAGCCAGGTATTTTTCAACTCCCCGCTGGCGGGCGGCCTGCAAGAACCAGCGCTGCCCTTCCTGTTTGTCCCAATTGTATGTTCCGTCGGGAGACTGGAAACATTCACCTCTGCGCCACTCATCAGATATATCGCTGTCCGCTCCTTGTTCCATGCTTCCCGCACCAAGATAAAATCGCCAGATAGACAATCCGATCCCTTTTGGGTTTCCTTCCCCATCGGTTTCTTTGCTGAACAACAAATCGGCAATCCTGTTTTTCTTTTCTTCCGGCCAGTATTTACCTACCATCTGGCAACGCCAGGCATCAGAAGCACCAAAGCCGTCAATAGTCTGTAACTCCTTTTCCGGATCAATTTTCATTATGCGTACCTCGGAGGGAACAGCCGGCGAAGGGATATCCACCTTTGATCCACAAGCCAGAAAAGGAACTGCAAACCCTATGATAATATTACCGATAGATCTCATTTTTACATGATTTAAGTGATTGATTTTCTATTTTACTGCACTCTACCTAAAAGATTTCATTTCAAGAGGCTGATCAATAAGCCTGTATAATAATACCTGTAGATTCTGCCAAGGTAATCCCATATTTCTGCCTTCTGTCCCCATCCTTTCGCATACTTGTTCCAGTTGTTCGACAAAATCATTATTTCTCTGCATATAATGTAAATTGTGCAAAATCATCAAAACTAAATCCGGGTCGGAATCTGAAAGATATTTTTCCAATACCTCCCGGGCCTCATGGTTATTTCCACTAATAAAACAGGGGACAAACGGTAGGGGCCTGCCCCCTGTTTACAGTTATTACCGGTTTGGAGTAGTATTCTACAATTTATTGTTTCTTTACTATCCGAAGTCTATACGTGATCAGATCATAGGAAGCATGCCAGTCGGTATTTCCGGTAAGCGTAATACCATAATTGGCACCTTGATTGGATGCCCCTACCGGTTTGATGGCCGAAATTAAATCGCCATATGTATCTTTCATATTGGCTCTTCCGGCAGGTAAACGGAACCATCCCGAGTTAGGTAGAAGCGATGCCTTGGGAACGGTAAAATTGATATTCACCCCACCAGTAGTGCGAAAATCACCGCTGTAAATAAAATCATGTTCCGCCTCTTTATGAAGACTGGTATTGTTTTCTATCTCACTCCATCCGGATGTACCAACAACATTACCACCGGAAATAATTGCCAGATACGGGTAGGGATTAGCCGCCGAGAATCCGGGGAAGAGGGAGGTATTGGTGAAATCGGGATTGACAACAACCATGGGAACAGCCTTAACCGTTCTGGCCGACATATCCACTGTGATGGTGTAATATCCTTTTTGTAACACTGGCAACTTAAATCCGGAAGCCTGAAGATTGGTTGTCAGTTCATCAGACGAACCGGAGGAAAGCGCCAATACATTATCGCCATCCAGTGTATATCTGATCCCTCTCGGTGATTTATTAAATGGCCTGTCGGTGCCCATGAACGCAATAAAGCGGATATTTTCGTCACTCTCGTTACGATAATAGTAGTTCAACCGGAAAAGGTTATTCCCTATCTTTTGCATGGGCAGGAGCGTACCAAGGCCCCATGCGTCAGCTGAAGCGTAGGCGTCAAAACCCTGGCCAATCACTTCCTGTTCATTCTTGGCATCGGAAAGATACAATCTGTCCATCATGCCCACTGTCAGATTTCCACCTGTAACCGCCTGGTTACCGGCCTTATCTGTTGCCCGAATCATATACTGATATTCCCCTGCCGTACCACCTGGAATCTCCAGTTCTTTTGCATAATGATAGGCCTGCTTCTCCTCCTCGATAGAGGGACTCCAGGTATCCTCCACCTCGAAATAGTCACCTTTGATATTTTCACCCCACACCTTGAAATAAATATCGGTCATTTCCACATCTTCTGTGATCAGGGCATCCACAGTTAATGGGACAGGTGCATC
>ENA-UOOK01002392-UOOK01002392.1-fermentation-metagenome-genome-assembly--contig:-NODE-2392-length-23243-cov-10.617130_pt1 | contig 23243 bp, 20 predicted proteins | sample MGYA00245777_ERZ724023 | MGnify/ENA primary metagenome ERZ724023 (study PRJEB28704, sample SAMN03018312) | fermentation metagenome | biome: anthropogenic terrestrial biome; feature: soil...
TCTTAGGATTCTGAATACGATGACGCATATCATCCTGCTTCTTCTCGTCGCGGCTGAATATACGTATTTCTTTAATATCTGTATCTAAAAAACGCTTTAGTACAGCATTACCGAACGAACCGGTGCCACCGGTTATTAAAAGTGTTTTATTTTTGAATAATGACATATATTTATTAATTCAAAATTGCTTTTTTTGATATATAGCTATAATAAAATAATTCTTTCTTTTCTTGAGCAACTTTGAGAATCTTTTTGTATTTTTCCTCATTACTATATAAATCGGTAATAACTTCTTTGATTTCATAAGTTGAGTCTTGCTTTAAGAAAACGCAGTTGCCTCCAACATCTACATGTGTCATACCTTTCCAATATTTGAATACTGCTGGAATTCCACAACCTACTGCTTCCTCCCATAAAACGGAATGAGTTCCCGGAAAAACAGTTAAATCAGATATTAAAAATAACTTAATTATTTGCTCATGTGACAACCAACCCAAGTATTTAATTGAAGCATGTGAATTTAAAGAATCAAATAACTCTTCTATTTCAGGTGCAATATTTCCGAAGATAAGTAGTTTAATATTAGGATTATCGATTTCACTTATTGCTTGCATTAATTTGTGTATGTTTTTTGCAAAATCTATTTTCCCACCACTGCAAATAATAAACTCACTCTCCTCTATAGAGAGCTCCTTCTTTATTTTACTTTTATAATCTAAATTATTTACTTCTATTTGATTTATCAGTGTGTCATCAACTCCCATTACTAATAATTCAATTTTATTTATTGGGATTTTGTATACACTATTTAAAAACATACATCGATTTTGAGTTACTCCATAAAACTTTACCGTGTAAGGCTCTATAAGTTTGGCACATTTTCTCCAGAATATTTTATGTAAAACATTTTTAGAAAGCCAATTTGTAGCACTGTTTATAAAATCAGCATGATTATCGACAAATATTTTTACTTGATTTTTTTTTAATATATATTTTTTAATCTGTCTAATATCCATAAACTGACAACCATGTATAAAGATTATGTCAGGGTTTGCAGATACAATTTTCTCATATATTTTATTATAATATCTAAATATTCTATTCAATCTATATATTCCTCGTTTTTTATAATCCACTCTAATAACCTTATATCCATCTTCTGATATATATGTAGACTCTTTTTCTATCAAAGTATATTTACCTTGCTTATCGAATGACACCAAAGAGGCCAATACAGTTACTTCATGTCCTTGAAGGACATGAAATTTAGTTAACATATTCTCTTGATACGAATAGTTATCAATAAAAAAATTCCCTAAACATATATGTAAAATTTTCATCACAAATAAATTTTTATATAATAATTTTTTTATTGTGTTATAAAATAAACTCTTCCAAAAATAATTCTTTCCCTTTTAATCGAATGTCAATAAACTTTCCTTTGTAATAAATAGGAATTCTTGTAACTTCATTGTTTTTTGCAAATGGGTTTGTTGCAGCAAGTAAAAGCTTATTGTTTTTTTCAATACCTCTAACAATATATTTTCTTTCAGTAAATAAATCTCGTGCGTTATCAGGTTTGTAAAAAAAAACATTTTTATCGATAAAATAGTCACTATATTTTTGTAGTTCAGAAATTGATTCAATAAAAGTTCTTAATAATAAGTGGTAATCAGAATCACTTGTAGCTTTACGTGAGTCATCATAAAGTACAATACCATCTGCACCACTTAAAAAAGCAAAAATCACAGAATTCTTTACCATCTCTTTGTTAATAAGTGTACCTCTACCTTCAGATGCCTGATACTTAAAAGTATAATACAAGTAAACAGGTTTTTCTGTCCATGCCTGATTAGCTTCTAATTGAAATAGCAAATATCCAAGATATTGATTTGCAGTTTTTGGATTATAAAATTCAGGATTATAAAAGAAGTAGGAACTAACTGTATAAACATCAAGCTGATTAGAAAACTCTGTTTCTGTAACTCTACCTTTACTATTTGAATGTGTAATATAATTCAGATGTGATGGATCTGATGTCCATTCAGCCCATGTCTTTTTAGGAATACCCCACCAATTACGTTCAACTGGCACATCGCTATAAGAACTCCATATTTTATAGTTATTATGCTCAGATTTTGCAAACTCAAGAGGATATCTGTATAATTTCTCCATCTTTGTTTTATATTCAACAATATCTCTTTCTTTTTCGAGCTCTGCACTATTTTTTTTAGACTCTATATCTAATACTATAATCCCAAAATCGTCCTTGTCTTTTGGGTTGTTGTATGTCACCATGTAATAGTTTAACCTGTCATTCCATCTTTTAGCATATTGACCTATATCATCAACAAAAGGCGATTTTTCCACTGACCATTTAGACTTTGCATCATTGCTCGCTACCCCAGTCCATAAAATATATTTGACATCATTGGGAACTGATTTTGGGTCTTTTAATGAGTATACGCTTATATAATCAAATCCTAATTTTTTATATTCTACATAATTAATAGGTAAAACTGGTGCATCATAAATTAATACTTTAGGAAAGCTTTCATTATTAGTTTGTTCTAACAAAATATCATAATCCTTACTCGACTGTCCGTACATGCATGAAAATGCAATAAAACTTAAAATAATAACTATTTGAAATTTTCTTCTATTCATATCCTAAAATCAATTATATAAGTTGTCAATTTCTGGCTTTTTGTTATATTTTAAATAATTGTCGAGTGACAATATAACGGCTAATGAAGTCCAAAACCAAGAGGCTGAATAAAGTGCACCTGAAAACATATTCTGAATTAAAGCTTGGATAAAAAATACTGCAACCCAAGAATATTGTTTATAATATTTAAATATATCGATAGAATATTTAAAACCTTTTATAACTAAAACTATGAACGGTATAAAACCAAGTAATCCGATAGTTTGCAATACCTCTAAAATGATATTATGAGGATAATGATCGTTTATATCGGTATTCAATTTATCACCTATCAAGGGGCTATTTGCAAACTGAGAAAATGAACCATTCCATATATTTATTCTACTTGCAGAACTATCTCCTGTTTCTATTGCTTCGGCTGTGAATAAAAATCTATCAAACAACCCACTTCCTAAATAATCATCTAGGAATGTTAATCCAACTATGAGAAGAGTAAAATAAAAAAGATAAATGAAGAAATTTCTTAATGACAAATTAGAAAAAGCAATAAATATAAAAGGAATAAATATTGCAAAAATGGCTCCTCTTGAAGCTCCTAGGAAAAAAGGTATTATTGACAATGAAATAGCAATTATACTTAATAATTTAATAAAAAAATTTGTTTTAGTAAACAACATATATGTCAATGAAACACCTATTATTAAAGCACTACTATATGACAGAATCAAAGGGTTGATAACATCTTCTCCTGTTTGACTTGTTGAAAGTCTAGTAACTTCTCCAATAAATCTGCCGTAAAAAAATATTGATAGTATTGAAAATAGCAAACCTGATGTCAAAAAAACTCTATATAATTTTGTAGGATTTATTTTTGAGAAATCGAATTTGCTTATCGAAATAAAAGGTATGAAACAAAAGGAAAGAAAATAAAAAACTAGTTCTTGATATGAGATATAAAAAAACTCATCATTTATTAGATCAATAAAAATACGAATTAAATATACTATAGAGAATAATAAAAAGTATTTTATGTAATCAACTTTCTTTTTGTAATTTAAAAAGAAAATAAATATACAGCATGAAACTATAATAATTCGAATAGGAATAGAGAGCTGTCTTGTAAAACCTAACATTCCAAAGTTGAGGCCAAGAAGTAAAACAGAATTAAACCCCAAGAAGATAAGAAAAACCAATATGGAAAAAAGTTTACTATTTATTCTGTATATTTTCATTCTGAAATTGAGTAAATTTTTCTATAAAATACATTGAATATTCACCCTCAGGTATCGTAGGGTCATTAAATAATGAATTTACTTTAAATGCGTTGTTAACGCCGAGTTTTGAATAATGTGTCGAATTTAAAATGACACTTTTCAATTCATCAATTTCAGTGAACCAATATTCGGCAATATCTTCAAATGCAAAGAATAAACCTAAGCTGTTTTTCTTATAATTATCTATATCCGGTAAAAAGAAATGAGTTGGTCTTTTCAATAAAGAATAATCCATGAAAACACTCGAATAATCTGTAATTAATACATCTGCAGCACCAATAAGATTTTGTGTGTCAAAATCAGGCATACTTTCTAGTATCAGAATATTTCTAACTGATTTTATATTTACTGTAATTCTGGGATGAGGTTTTATATACAACATTATATTGTTTTTTATCAAAGAATCAATAAATACAGAATCACTAGTGAGATTATTCAAAATGTTTTGAAGAAAATCTTCATTATTCCCTATATCTCTCCATGTAGGCATATACAGTACAAATTTATCTTTAGCTTCATGATTTAATTTTTGTTTTAAAGATAAAATCGCTGTATTACTATATAATCCATCATTTCTGGGTTGACCTGTAATAAGAACAGTATGGGACTTTACTTCAAAACATTTTACTAAAAGTTCCCTTGCTATTTCAGAAGTTGCAATTGTTATGTCTCGACGATTTTTGTTATAAATTTTCAAAACAGTATACTGTAGAAGTCTGAAAATATTTTTCTTTCGTTTATGTAAATTATTGGTAGCGTATAATAATTTTTTCAATGGCATACCATGCCATAAGGCTATTACTATTGCGCCATGACATAAATCATATTTTCCAAAATCAGTCATGCCATTTGTGTAGAAAGCATATTTTGCATTTAACCGTGCTATGCGACCATTAGGTTCGTTATATAAAAAACATCTATATCCAAGATTAATGATTTGTTCTTTTGTTTTTTGATTATTTGTAATCCAAATAGAGTTAATATGAGGCATTTTCTTGTTTACATATTCGAAAACGTATTTAGAGTTATCACTATAGTTATCACCACCCCAAGCTCCAAAAACCCATAGATTTTCTTTTCTTTTTCTCAGTTTTAAGGCTTTTAGTAAAACATTGACTATCCATTGTAAAATTAATTTTAGAAGTGTAACTTTCATAAATACAAATTTATTACCTTACAAACATTCTTATATCACTCAAGAAGTTTGATTGTTCAAAGATATTACCGAAGCGATCAGTAGCTTTTATTGTAATTTTAGCATCAACATTATTTGGTTTCATCCTATAAAGATGATTTGTCTTTTGGTACATACTTTCATTTTCATTAATATATTTTGATTTTATAAGCGTAACTACCTCCGGTGGATAATCAGTAAATTGTTCCATTTTTCCTCGATTAACTCCATCTTCGATCATTTCTATATTCCAGTTATCATCAGCATTCCATACATTAGCAATTATATAACCTTCTTTATCCCCAAATGTATATGGAGCCATCATATTTATTTGATGATCTTTGTTGAAATTAACAGATTTATAATACCAGTTATCCATTTTATTCCCTCTTATCTCATATACTCCATAACCGATTGGAGCGCCACATTTATTGATTAGACTTCCCCATGTCATTCCACTAGCAGCGCCGGTAAGATGTTCATAAATATTTAAATCATCATTTATATAGTTACGGTTTTGATGCCAGTCACCTGATAGAATGTGTATTTCTTTAAAACCAGACACAGCATCGAAAAAATCCGATTTTCGTTCAAAATAATTAGTTGGGATAATAGGGGCATGGACACTTATAATTAACATTTTATTTTTAGGTACATGATTTAAGTCTGATTTTAACCATTTGATTTGTTCTTCAGAAAACCCCCTTGATGATGTAACGCCATAGTTATATATGTTATTCATTACAACGATATGTGCATCTCCTCTATTAAATGAAAAATTTAATGGGCCGAAATTAGATACAAATTCCTTTGACGCTTCAATTGGCTCATATATATTGCCGGAAAAATCATGATTCCCAATTGTGTGAAAAAATGGAATGCCAGTAGATATAAAAGCCTGCTTAACATTTCCAAGGAACTCTGGATTATCCGAAACAAGATCTCCTAATGTTAAGCCATAAACATTTTCTTGATTTTCCAATAAACTTGTTATATCTTTTAAAATTTGATTTTCTAATCTTTGCAAAAAAATAGTGTTAAAAGCATGAGGATCTGCAATTGCCACGACAACGAAGTTTTCTTCTTTCCCATTTTTTAATGGAACTAGGCTGAAGTTCACTTGAACTAATTCTTCTGAAGTATCAATCTCTTCAAAAATTTGTGGCATTCCTTCGTCATTAATAGGTATTTCAAATTGCTCTGGAATAGAAACAAAAACATGAGATGCACCTGGAAATGTTTTAAAGCGATATTCTCCATTTTCATTGGTTAAAGATGTTGAAAACCCATCGCTGACAACCGTATTTGGTATAGGTTTTCCAGTATCGTTATTTAAAACAACTCCATAAATAGTAACACTGGGACCATCAGGTCTGGTATTAGGAATATCTACTATACAACTATGTAGTAAAATCATCACAAATAAAGAAATAAAGTAAAAAAAATAATTCAGATATCTACTTATATTAATTTCCATAACACCAAACAATAAGTTCAAATATTTATAATATTATACTCTTCTCTAACTTTTTAAATAACGTTAATTTTAGAAAATGATTAGTTGGAACTAAACTACATGTAATATTTTGAGGATTATTTATAAGTGATGAAAATTCACTTATTTTATGCTGTAAGTCATCACCTTAAAACATAGAGAAATATATTCGTTTACTAATTTCTTCTTTGTATTTAGAATTAAAATACTCTGTATTACACCAAATAGCAAGTACATGAACATAATATTTTACCTAGTATCGAAATTATTAAATCACTTTCAGTCTTCACTACCAATTCTACTTTAAATGAAGCCACAGCATTGTCATAATGAATAATACCACGGGTAATGATATCAACGTTATGTTAGTTTCAGAAATATACTTATTTGCAATTCGACCACTCCCAATTATTCTAACACTAATTATCCATAGTGTCTGTCCTCTGAGCATTGTACTTTAAATATCCATAGTATACTCAAAATAAACTAGTTTGCAAAAGTAATTAAGTAGTCAAATTTACTCTTTCAATCAGACCCAATCGTAAAAATATCGACTCCATATTTTTGTATACTATCTTTTTTCTTGTTTTTAAATTCCTCAATTATTATTTCATTTGAAAATTTCGAATTACCCATTATCAATTCGTTCTAGTGTGCTTTTACTCACATTTAATTTTCTATCTTTCTTGTAATATATTCAGATTTTACACCTACTTTTAAGTCGTGCCTATCACTTTTGCTCGTTTCAAGATATTGATGTGATTATAATGCAATAAATCGAACTTGACTAATGTTATTACTTTTTTATATTTAAGAATTAATTGAATGATTTATAAACGTATATAAGTAAATTCTAATTTTCTTACATTGATTTACAAAATATAGAGTGTAATTTTCTAAACAATATAGGAATAATAATCGATAGATGTAAATACCTGGAATATCTTATATACATAGTTATCAACTCTACTCCATTAAAATATTTATGTATTGTAAAGTAAAAACTAGCCTCATTTTTTATTTTATATTTCTTCAATGATTTTTTTTGCTTATCAGGTAATATAGCTTTAAAGGCATAATATACCTTGTGATGTTCAGATAATCTTTCTATTTCCCAATCAAAACTCTTACCTTCATTACCACTCCATGCACCGTGTACTCCTCTGCGGTACACACTCATAGGATTACCACCCACATATGCAATATTACCTTTTATTGCTGCCCACTTTTTTAGTTTTACATCACCATATTTTAATGGAGGTAAATCCATTGGTATACTTTTCACAATATCAGTTTTTACCAATATTGAAGCAGTCCACATATTTATCTTTCCAGAAAGTAAGTCTTCAGACTTAAATATTTTGTTAGTTGGTCCGTAATCGTGGACTATAATATCAGCTTTATTTTTATACCTCATTATTGAACTATGAAAACATATAGAGCAATCTTTGTTTTTCTCCATAAGCTCGACTTGCTTCTGTAATTTCAAAGAATCAATCCAATAATCATCTCCCTCACAAAGAGCGATGTATTTAGCAACTGCACGAGCTTCAAAATAAGGTTTAAGAGCTTCTCTTCGCTCGGGTTTACCATATGTATTGTGTGGAGCAAACACTGTAACAAATAAGTCCGGATACTTAGTTTGGTACTCCTTAACAATTTCACGAGTTGCATCTGTTGAGCAATCCTCGAAGACTACTACGCGGACTGGGAATGTCGTTTTCTGCATCAATATACCATCTAAACAATCACGGATAAAAGGTTCGTGATTATACGTAAGCGTGCTAGTTGCAACTAATGGAATAGTACCTTCTGGCCACACTTGCTCCGAGATTGGAGTGGGCTCTGCAAGAGGTGTGTATATATAATTCTTGTCTGTCATTTATAAGTGTCTATTTCTTTACAATTAAAATCAATTATCAACTTCTCACCATCCTTCTCTACAGGAGTAAGCCATTTATTTAATCCCATTATGGCTTTAGAATAGGCTTTATCATTTGTTGATATAATAATTTTACGATTTTCTAAGGTAATATTTACTTTCGAAAAGATGGTAGTATGCTTTGTTGGTTCCAGTACATCCACTATACAGAAAAAGAAAAATAGAGGATACTCTTCAAACTTTATTTTATAATCCTTATCGTCATCCAAAACTAACTCTTGCATCTCAGCATAATCACCATTATATAATTCATCTCTACTTTTAAACCATATATTATGAGAGATGATTATCCAGCCAACATTACTGTATATCTTTTCCAACTCCTTGCCCCAATATCTATTGGACATAATATTATGCTCATTACTTTTCCTTATATTAAACATGTCCTGTATAAATCTTATTCCACCATAGATACCATGCTCTTTATTCTTTCGATATTCATAATATTTCTTATATACTCCTGTATAAAATTGAGGCACAAAAACTATATTTGTCTCTGGTAAAAAGCACGGCAACTCTGTTCCTTCTTCGCTTTTCTCTGCATTATACCCTAAATCGTGAAACAAGGTTGCCAAGAACCATATGTAAGGTAGTTCACTTTTGATTTTATCCTCGCTGTCAAAAACTTTCAACTTTTCAATTCCAGAAATTATAGCCTGTTCTATTCCAAATCTTTGATTGTTTAAAAGTGCCATCCCAAAAAAGAATGTGGATACTATATGTGTTATTCTTTGAGGATCTTTTTCAAATAGCTCATCAATTTCTCTATACATAGCATGTTTAGACTTTCCTGATAGCTGAATATATTCTTTTATAAAATTCCGGCACGATTCTGAGTTGCTTATATCTAAATCAGCAATTTCTAAACCGTAATAGTTCCAAGAATCTTTTTTCTTTATTATATTGGTATATAGTTGTTTGAGATACATTTTGAAAATTGTCCAATGTTAATATTAAAAATACATACTCATCTTAAAAAAATCATATAGTTATGTAGAACACTAACAATTATAATTATTTTGCAGAAAATCCACCATCTATAAATAAATTTATACCGGTAACCCATTTTGATGCATCCGATAAAAGATAAATACAAGCATTAGCGACATCTTCTGTTTTGCCAAGTCCAAGTAAATGTTTTCTTTCCAATTCTTGTCTCTTATCTATGTCTTTTATATGTGGAAGGTTTTCATTTATCGGAGTAATAATAACACCAGGGGAGACAGTGTTTACGCGTATTTTTTTTGACGCTAGCTCACACGCTAATGATTTAGCACCTGCCTGTAATGCTCCTTTGGTCATAGAATATAAAGATTTTCCTATCTCCCCAAATGACCCCATTATAGACGAGAAAAAAACCACACTACCTCCTTCTTGAGAAAAGTGTCCCATCCTGCATACTTCCTTAGTTAGAAAAAAAGATGTATAAACATTATTATGGAATAATTCATCTAACTTTTTACGCGATACAGATTTCATTAATAATGTTGTCGAAATACCTGCAACATTCAAAAGTCCATTTATCTTGCCGTTGTCGGAGACGATACTTTTCACAGTTTCTTTAACATCATTTTCAATTGTAAGATCAACTATATAAGATTTATGCCCATGTCCTATCATTTGAGATTGAGTTATTCTTAAACGATCAATATTGCGTCCTAAGATAGAAACCTTTGCTCCCATAGCAGCACAACTTATGGCACATTTTTGCCCAATACCTGAAGAAGCCCCGCTTATTACAATATGTTTACCTTCTAAACTAAATGGATTCATACTTCTACTATATCACTTATGTTTAAATCTACAAAAGGTACAATAGCAGTAGCCCAAGTCATGCCAACACCAAAAGCACTAAGCATCAAACTCTTATCACCTGCCATTTTATTCTTTAGTTCACTTACAATTGTAAGTGGAACAGATACTGAAGAAGTATTTCCATACTTCTCTATTGTAGATGGAATTTTATTTATATCCAGTTTTAATTTTCTTGCTACATGTGAATTAATAAAATTATTAGCCTGGTGAAAAATAATGTAATCAAAACTATCTTTATCTTTCTTTGCGTAATTTAATGTGTTTTTTATATCAAGCGGCACCTCCCTGTTAACGAATGTGAACACATCACCTCCATTCATGTAACCATGCTCTTCAGATCTTATATTCCCATATTCATCGACTACTTTTTCCTTTAATGTTTCTGGTGTGCTGGGATTTCTATACCCTCCTGCATTAATTTTTATAAGATTCTCACGAGAACCATCAGAATTCATAGAAAACACACTTTCTCCAAATTTTTTATTCCTTTCTACTAATGCGGCAACGCCAGCATCACCGAATATAAAAGCGGTTCTACGATCTTTAGCTGAATAAACTTTAGAACGTGTTTCTCCGTCCAATATTAGGGCATTTCTTAAACCTGAATTTTGCATCATAGAATAAACAATAGACATTCCATAAATAAATGCAGAACATCCTAAGTTAATATCAAATGCTATTGTTGTGTTAGGTAAACCAAGTCTGTGCTGTAAGATAACCGATGTAGCTGGCATTCTGTAGTCAGGAGTTTGAGAAATAAAGACCAATAAATCAATTTCAGATCTATCTACTTTATTATCAAGAATTAATTTTTCAGCAGCAGCATAACATAAATCAGATGAACAAGTCTCTTCGTCTACAAATCTTCTTTCAAAAACACCAATCTTATCAACGACTTCTTTCACCTCATCAGCTGGAAAGAATTCTGTATATTCGTAGTTTTTAATCACACGTTTTGGTACAGCTGCAGATAAAGCAGTTATACCTACGCCAGTAAATGTTAAATATGACATAGTTTACTTGACTGTGATATTGTATAAATCTTCTACTGTAATTAATTTTTTAAATTCTGCTTCTTCAATTTGTATATCAAATTCTTCATCCAGATAAGCAATTACAGATAAATATGCTAACGAATCCCATTCATCATAATCACGAAATATATCTGTGGGATTAATTTCACGATCTTCTATTTCCAAAACCTCACTCAATTTTTCTATAAATTCACTTAATTTCATACAACTTAATTTTAACGTTATAATTAAACAGCTTACACTAAAATAATCAAAATTCTTAAAAACCTTCTATACTAATTACTTATATACCTTTTCTTACAAAGTGTTTGCCATCTTTAGTACATCTACAATGATTTTTTTTTCTAACGATTTTAAATAATTATTTCTATCCAATATTAAATCAAAAAAATCAGTTTCAGAATCTATAAAAGTATAATTTAACAACTTCATCAACTTGATTGCACCTCTATTTTCTTTATGCACATCTGCGTATATTTTTTCTATTTCTAAAATGTCGAAAGCGATTATGTTTTTAATTATTGATATTTTCAACCCATAGAAGTTTTCATTCCTAATTGTTATTAAACTACTCCCTTTTGCTCGCTTTTTCTCATAATCTATGTGAGATATTCTGTTTAAACCAATGGGGTTACCAAGATTATCATGAAAAATAAAGTAATAGTCTTCACCTTTGGCTTCTCTTATTTTATATTCTTTGATCCACTCTTTTTGTTTTTCAATATTTGAATCTAAAGTGATCATGTATTGTGTTCTCTTGGGATCTGATCTGAAAGACACTATTGTTTTAGCATCTTCTTCTGAAACTAAACGAGCTGTTATACCAAATTTGCTAAATTGGAAGTCTTGTGGGAGCATATTTTATAGTTTAAACCGGTTGATATTGTTTAGGTACTTGAGTTCTTCCTCTTGATTTTTCATTTCAATCAAAGAGAGTGCAACCCTGTCATATAGATTATTATATGGATTCATAAACTCATTGGGGTTTTTGAATTCAATTATCTGTTTAATGATACCTTCAACATCTTCTGTAAGCTTTATCCCCGGATATTTTTTATATGTATCGGTATAGAAAATTTGATATGCATATTTATTGCTGTTTCTCTTTAAAGTTGGAAGGTTGTATTCATCATTTAAGTATAGGTTCACCAGAACATTTAGTATATCAATGTCATAATTGTATCCTAAGAGTTGCCAAATATAGTTACCACTAGGTCTGGGGTTTATTTCTATCAAATATGTGATGTCGTCTTTAATTATTGCTTCAAAATTGAAGATTCCGTTGGGGATGTTTAAGAGCTTCACAATTTTTGAAAGTTGCTCCATTGCATTATTAGAGCTTTCATCTACAGGAAATAGTGTTGCTATTGGAAGGACATTGTTTAGTTCTTTATTGAATATATACTCTCCTACTATGGAGGCTACTACTGTTTTGTTGCTTACTAAGCAATCTCCATTTATAATTTTCCCGTTTTCTAGGAACGTTTCTATGATTATCTCTCCCGAGTCAGAATATCCTTTTGTTTCTTCAAAGCTGCTTATAAGTTCTTCTTTTGTTCTGATTATTTTGACACCTTTGCTTCCGCCACTATCTGTTGGTTTTATGATAACCGGGAATTCAATTTTTTCCCAATCTATCTGTTCTATAGAACGAACATGCTGATATTGGGGGAAGGGCATGCTGTTGTTTCTTAGAAAATTCCTGAATTCTCCTTTATTGGTTAATGTGTTTAGGTTACTAACCTCATATCCTTTCAAGCCGAGAGCCTCTGAGATAAAAGCTCCGGAATACAATCCATGTGATGAAACAAATGAAGTAACAGCATCAATATTTTTTTCTTTTATCTCTTCTATAATGCTGTAATAATTATAAACATCAATAAATATATTTTCATCAGCATATTTATGACCTATATTATCTTTGTTATTGTCACATGTTATAACATAGCATCCAACTTCTTTTGCTGCTTTAATTAAAGGCAAATTAGTTTGGCTTGCAACTAACACCAAAAGCTTTTTATTTTCAAAACTCATTATAAAGAATTATTTCACTATCACTTTTACCAATTCATCCCTATTACTCATAGCTTGCTGAAACTCAATTTCACTATCAAACCTTAGAACTAAAGTGCCTATTGCATCATTAGCCCCGTTGAAGCTGTTAACTTTATCACCTTCTTTTACCCATAAGTCAATTTCAACTACATTGTTTTCTTTAATATATTGGTTAATAGAAAGAAAATGGAAGAAACCCTCTTTTTCTGCATGTAAAATAATTTCAGCCCAATAACCATTGTACGATGGCATATTTAGTTCATCAACTGGATCACCTATAGCAGCGCGTACGGCATTTGATATCATATCAACACCAGTAGAATAACGGAGCATTTCCGACAGTCTGTTACCACCCCCTCTTGGTGAAACTTCCATTATGTATGGTTTACCGTTAATGCCTACTCTTGTTTCTATATTATAAATAGAAGTACCTAAATTAAGTAATTTAACTAACCGTTTTAATTCTGAAACTAACTCTTCCTGATGTTTTACATCTATAAAAGATGGCCAGCTATATGCTGAAGGGGTATATGGATTTTCTGCTTTAGAATCAAAATATTGATTTGAAAATGACACAAATTTCAAATCACTATCAATTGAAAAAGAATCACAATCGGATGAAAAACCTAATTGCTCAATATATTCTTCAATAATCACTTTTCTATCTGATACTGAATTATTGATTGCTAAATCAAAAGCTTTCTTTAGGTCTTTTACATAGTCAACTCTTGAAACCCCTTTACTGCCCGCTGAATCGGTTGGTTTTACTATTATCGGAAAATTAAATGATTCAATTTCTTTTAATGCTTCTGAATATTTTTCAAATCCTTTAGCTTTAGGTACGTTAAAACCATTTTTGGATAAGTAATTTCTGAAAAGCACTTTATTCTGTAGTATTTGAACAGATTTATAAGGACAACCAGGTAAACCCATTTTCTCAGCAACATATGACGCCGTCATTACTCCAGGATCAACTGCAAAAGACATAATTCCATCAATATGATTATCCATTGCAATTTTTAATATTGCCTCTTTATCAGTAATACTAGCATTAATATATTCATCTGAATATTGATGAGCAATATTATTAGGCAAATAGTCACAAGTTATTACAAAATATCCTTGTTCATGAGCAGATTTTATTACTGGAATTAAATATCTCAATCCACCCAGGAGTAATAGTTTCTTTTTCATTTATTTGTTCTTAAAATATTTGCAACCTCTTTTATATCTTTTATATCCAATTCCGAATATATAGGTAAACAAATTACCTCATTAGCTATCTTATGAGCCACTGGTAAATTATTTTGAGCTGAAGACTCTAAGCCTTTATACATTGAGAATTCACTTATTAAGGGGTAGAAATAGCGACGACCATATATATTGTTTTGCTTCATTTTTTCGTACAGTGCATCTCTGCTCATTCCATATTCTTTTTCATTAACAAAAATGGGGAAATAGGCATAATTGGAGATAGTATCCGCTGGTTCAGGTAGCATTGAAATTCCTTTTATATCTTTCAAAAGTTCCCTATAAGTATCTGCTACAACCTTACGTTTCACTATACTTTCATCAAACGATTTCAATTGAAGCAATCCCATGGCAGCCTGTACTTCATTCATTTTTGAGTTAATACCTGGTGCCATAATGGTTGTTTCACCTGCAAACCCAAAGTTTTTAAGGTAGTCGATACGTTGTTTAGTTGCACTATCGTGACTAATAATTGCACCTCCTTCAAATGTATTGAATACTTTAGTGGCATGAAAACTAAGTATTGATAAATCACCATAGTTTAAAATGCTTCCTCCTTTATATTTCACCCCAAATGCATGCGCTGCATCGTATATTAATCTTAATCCATAGGTGTCTGCTATTTTCTGAATTTCGTCAACATAACAAGGATTACCATAAACATGAACTGGCATTATAGCAGTGGTTTTAGGAGTAATTGCAGCCTCAATTTTATCCGGATCTAAATTTCCAAACTTTGGTTCAATATCAACAAAAACTGGTTTAATGTTGTTCCACCACAAACTATGTGTTGTGGCTACGAAACTATAAGGCGTGGTGATAACCTCACCAGTAATTCGTAATGCCTGAAGTGCTGTAACCAATGCTAAAGTTCCATTCGCAAAGAGAGATATATATGGCACACCCAAAAATTCTGCCAATTCTTTCTCCAGCTCTTTGTGCATCGGACCATTATTGGTCAATATTTTATTATCCCATATTTCTCTTAGGTAAGGAATGAATTCCTCTAAATCGGGGAGGGATGGTTGTGTAACATATATGGGCTTTTCCATATTATCTATTTTTGAATGAATGAATTTTTTCTAATACCAGTTCCTTAGTATAAATATAATCTCTGAATTTTGTGACCTCACAGAATATAAATATAAACAGAGCTCCGGAAATAATTTGAATAATTAGCTTCAACTGATATGATATAGGCAATATTAAACCTATTAAATATACTATAATCCCCATAGTTAGTGCAAGTAAAAAAGAGGGTAGTATATCTGTAACCTGTTGTTTAGATGAATATCCGATGTATCGGCCACTCCAATAACTATTTAAAAAATATGCGATTTGTGAATTGATCATCATTCCAACAATCATCATTTTAATTCCAAAGATTACACCTATAACAATAGTTGGTATTGCTATTATTTTTTTTATAATTTCTAATTTTAAAAACAGATCAGATCTTCCTTGTACTTGCAACATATTTAAATTCAATGAGTGAAGTGGATACATCATACCCACAAAACAAAGCAACTGAAGATAAATAATTGCAGGTTCCCATTTAGCACCAATTAATGTATGAATCATTGGTTCTGCTACTGCAGCCATTCCTATCATTAAAATAAAAGTGATGAACATAACTGAACGAATCAGTTTTTGATAGTTGTTCCGTAATCTAGGAATATCATCTTGCAAGGTAGATAAAACAGGATATGTTACTCTACCTATGATGGCATTCAGATTTTGAGACGGGAGATTTTTAAATTCATTAGCTTTAGTATAAAACCCTAGTTCTTGTGCTGAGAAGAATTTACCAATTATAATATAATATACATTTCGGTAAAGAGTATCAATAAGTCCACTTATTAATAGTTTACTCCCAAAACCAAACAGTTCCTTAAACGACTTTACACTAAAAACCAGCATTGGTTTCCATCTATTCCAGATCCAAAGAAAAAGTGAATTGAGTCCCTGTTTAACTAATCTCTGTGCTACGAGTGCCCATACACCAAATCCGTTAAAAGCCATTGCAATGGCAACAAAACCTGAACCAATGGATGCTATTACTGATATTCTTGCCTGTAACTTAAAGTCGATTCTCTTTGTAAGAATTGTTCTTTGAATGATAGTAAGAGAATCGATAATTAAAACAACTCCCATCACCTGCAGAATAGCTGTTAGTTCAGGTTCATTAAAGAATCCACTAATTGGCGGTGCTGATAAATAGAGTAAAATGAAGAATAAAACTCCTACAGCTAAATTGAAATAGAAAACAGTAGAATAATCGGTGTTGCTACAATCTTTTTTTCTAATTAAAGCATTGCTGAAACCACTGTCGATAAAAGATTGCGAAACTGCAATAAATACAGTAAGCATACCGATAAGACCAAACTCTCTTGGTGAGAGTAATCTGGCAAGGATTATACCTACAATAAAGGTAATCCCTTGCCCGGCCATTGTATCAACAAAGCTCCAGATTAGCCCACTAACAGTTTTCTGTTTAAGCGACGACATTCTTACCTATCTGCGTACATATCTTCATAATACCTCTGATAATCTCCGCTTGTAACATTGTCGAGCCACTCCTGATTATCGAGATACCATCTTACGGTCTTTTCTATTCCTTCCTCAAACTGAAGTGAAGGCTCCCATCCCAGTTCGTTTTTTATCTTTGTTGCATCAATTGCATATCTAAGATCATGACCTGCACGGTCTGTGACATATGTAATTAAATTATCTGAAGTACTTTTGGGATTACCCAACATTCTGTCGGTTACCTTTATAATTACTTTTATAATATCAATATTTGTCCATTCGTTAAAACCTCCAATATTATAAGTCTCTGCAATTCTACCTTGATGGAATATCATGTCAATTGCTCGTGCATGATCTACTACATAAAGCCAATCGCGTACGTTTTCTCCCTTACCATAAACAGGTAGTGGTTTTTTATTACGAATATTATGTATAAACAGTGGAATCAACTTCTCGGGGAATTGATACGGACCGTAGTTGTTTGAGCAGTTTGATATAACATAAGGCAACCCATAAGTATCGTGATATGCTCTTACGAAATGGTCTGATGCTGCTTTTGATGCTGAGTAGGGGCTATGAGGATCATAGCTTGTTTCTTCTGTAAAAAGAGTATCATCAAACTCCAAAGCTCCATACACCTCATCAGTAGATACATGATAAAACAGTTTATTGCTGTAATCATCTTTCCAGTTTTCTTTTGCAGCCTGCAAAAGATTTAGTGTTCCCAATACATTTGTCTTGGCAAATAAAAATGGATCCTTGATACTTCTATCGACGTGACTCTCTGCAGCCAGGTGAATAACACCATCCACTTTTTGTTCCGAAAAAAGATTTTTTATAAATGTTTCATCGCAGATATCACCCTTCACAAAACTGTAATTAGGCTTATCTTCAATATCTTTTAAATTTGCCAGGTTCCCGGCATAAGTGAGTTTGTCAAGGTTGATTATCTTGTAGTCAGGATATTTATTCACGAATAGCCGCACCACATGCGACCCGATAAATCCTGCTCCACCGGTTATTACAATTGTTCTTTTAAACGATTCTTTCGACATTATAATTTATCTTATTCTTTCTACTAAATTCTGAAGGTACTGACCGTACTCATTTTTACTCATTGGTTCCGCTATTTCAAGCAATTGATCATCACTTATCCATTCATTACGCCATGCAATTTCTTCCAAACAAGAAACTTTTAGCCCCTGACGTTTTTCTAAAACCTCAATAAATGTAGATGCTTCAGAAAGTGAATCGTGAGTTCCGGTATCGAGCCATGCAAAAACCACGTCCAAATAGTTGTATTTTCAGTTCACCATCTTTAAGTAATTGCTGGTTTACTGTTGTTATTTATAATTCACCTCTTACGTCATTATAGGAGGTATCTCAATATAATTACTGAAAACTATATCCACCATCAATTTTTAAAACTGTGCCATTTATATAATCGTTTTCAATAATATGTAACACAAGATCTCGAACATTTTCTGGAGTTCCAAATTTCTTCAATGCAATTTTATTTTCAATTCTTTTTCTTAACTCTGGTGCTTTAGTCTTTTGCCATTCTGTATCTATAAAGCCAGGTGCAACTCCGTTCACCCTTATTTCCTTTTTAGCCATAAACTTCACAAGATTCTTTACTAATGCATGTATAGCAGACTTTGAGACACCATAAGATAAAGAGGTTGAGTGAGGAATATCACCCAATAAGGAACCAGTAAACACAATATTACTTTTTTCCCCTAAAATTGGGAAAAATTTTTGAAGGATAAATACAGGAATATTTACAGATATATTTTGGACTTTTAGCCAATTATCAAATGATATCTCTTGGAAAGAGGATCTATCAGTTGCCCCTGCATTAAAAACAATTAAGTCAATATGAGAGGTTACTTCTAAAACGGCGTTATAAATTTTATCGACACAACTTACTTCTGATACATCAGCTTTAATTAGAGTATAGTTATCAAGATTTTTGCTAATAATTTTCTCGTTGAACTCTTTAAAACTCTCTTCACTTATTGGGCTATGATGATTGAAGAAGATATGATAACCGGCCTTCATTAAGCCTTCTCCTATTGAAAGACCAATCCCTTTGGTAGAACCTGTTACTAATGCATATTTCATAATTACTATTTTAAATCTTTTTTGTATTATACCTATTCTATAGAATGTACATTTTGTCCAGAATTGTACTTTTCAATTATTTCAGTAATTGTAACAGACTCTTCTCTATTTATTTTCATGAAATTTCTGTCAGGATCATTTATCATTAAAAGAAATTCGTTAATCTCATACCGAAGTCCTTCTCCCTCAAATTTTAAAAAATATTTATGTGTGCTATTTAATTCTCCGTAGCGCAACTCAAAATATTCTGTTCTCCACCAAGGAGCAGGTACATATGCATAACCCTTTGTTCCAGTTATTATCAAATCTCCTTCAGATTTAACTCCTAACCCTACTTTAAAGGACGCAACAGCGTTTTTATAATATATTATACCACGGGTAAATATATCCACCTTGCTTTTATTCCAAGTATAAAAATGGACATCCAAATAGTCATTACCAAATAGTTTAATTATTGGAAGAAGAGGATAGCTTATCATGTCTGAAATATAGCTTATGGGTTGATCTTCAGTCAAATCAGATGATGATTCCTTACTTGTGTACTTAGTAAACGAAACATCAACATCTCTCACAGTTCCAATTCTACCACCTTTTATAACTTTTATAAGCTGATTAAATGCAGGCGCATAAGCTGTTTTCATAGCCTCCATTAAAACCAGCTTATTACTATCTGCTATATTATATAGCTGTTTTGCATCTTCAACTTTTAATACTATTGGATTATCACATAAAACATGCTTCCCTCCCTCTAAAGCCTCTCTGATGTAGTTATTGTGGGTAATGTCTGGAGAAGTTATGTAAACAGCATCAACTTTTGAAATAAATTCTTTGAAATTATTAGTGTGAAAACTTAATTCGTTTTTATCACAAAACTCTTTTGCTATTTTCAAATTTGTATTAAAAACGCCATTTACATTAACACCACTTACATATTTAGATTCGGGGATAAAGTTATCAGCATTAGGACCATTGCCAATAACACCAATACTGATTATTTTTTTAGTTTCACCTCGCAATTGTGTACTTGAAATACCTTTGGTCCGTTCTAAATAAATAACTTCGCAGTACTCTTTCAAATAATCAAACTTACCTCTCCAATCGGAACCTATGGCGAAAATATCTACACCATACTTCTGTATGTCATCAATTTTTTGGCCCTCATACTCTTCAATAATTATTTCATCAGCTAAGCCAGTTTTACGTACATCATCAATTCGCTCTAATGTGTTATTGTGAACATTCAGTTTCCCACGTTCTTTATCATAATTATCTGTAGTCACTCCAACAATTAAATAATCACCAAGTTCTTTAGCTCTTCGCAAAAGATTTATGTGGCCTTTATGCAATAAATCATATGTACCGTATGTAATTACTTTTTTCATTTATAATATTATTTTCTATTTATAATACTATTGAAGAATTAAAAAACTTTATTTCAATAACTTCAGTGAAAATATCTAAGTTGAATGAAATCGTTTTTTCTATTTTAAATTAAAGAATCCGTTGTGTAGAAGTTGGTAAACCGCTATTTAAAAGACATAGGTATCAATAATACTCCCAAACTTTGTTAAATATATCATAATTTTCAGCACCTAATGTATTTCGAGTAAATAGTTCACTAACACTTTCTACTCACAATTTATAAATATTCTTTCCACCCTCTTTAATCATATTCCTTAAATCAACAATCAGCTTGGCGTGTTGTTGAATAAAAACAACATCAAATGCAGAGTGGTTTGTGGTGAGTACAACTACATCCGCAGTAGACAGCGTTTTCTCAGTAAGCTCCAATGAGTTGAATTTATTTCCATTTGGAGTTGTTACATTTGCTATGAATGGATCGTGATACTGCACTTCTCCACCTTTATGATTCACTGTATCCATTATCTCTAGTGCCGGTGACTCTCTCTCGTCGTTAATATTGGGTTTGTATGCTACACCTAAAAACAGAACTTTACTTCCATTTACTGATTTCTTATGACGATTGAGTGCTGTTGAAATCTTTATATACATATAGTGAGGCATTCGCATATTTATATGACCTGCAGCATGTATCATTGACAGATCGAAATCGTACTTCTTCGCGATATGCTCCAAGTAAAAAGGATCTAATGGTATACAGTGTCCACCAATCCCAGGCCCGGGATAGAATGCCTGAAAACCAAATGGTTTTGTTTTAGCTGCATCTATCACTTCCCAAATATTGATCTCCATCTTACCTGATAGTAATGCAAGCTCATTTATAAGACTTATATTAACCAATCTGTATGTATTCTCTAATATTTTCACCATCTCTGCTACTCTTGGTGAGCTTACCGGGTGAAGTGTATCAATGGCCTTTGAATATATCTTAATACCAATCTCAAGTCCATCTTCTGTTATAGCACCTATGATTTTAGGAGTGTTCTTAGTATGAAAGTTAATATTGCCAGGATCCACTCTCTCGGGCGAATATGCGAGCCAAAAATCATCTCCATGTTTTAAGTTCGATTCCTTCTCAATAATGGGAAGCATCAGGTCTTCTGTTGTGGTGGGATAAGTCGTACTTTCTAAACTGATAAAAGTACCCGGCTTCATGTTTTTCCCAATATCACCACAGGCACTTTCAATATAACTCATATCAGGTTTCCGGAACTTATCAAGCGGAGTTGGAACACATATGAGGATTGCATCGCATTCATGAATGCTGGAAAAATCTGTGGTCGCCGTCAATGTCAGTTTATCTACAACCACTTCTCTTAAAACTGCATCACGGATATCCTTGATATAATTATTACCGTGATTGATCATGTTCACTTTTTCTGCATTCTTGTCGAACCCTATGACATGTATGCCCGCTTCTGCAAAACCAACAGCTAATGGGAGACCAACATAGCCAAGACCAATGATGCCAATTACTTCTTCATCACTGGTTATCTTGTTTAAAATATCTTCTTTATTACTCATTTTATTATCCAAATTATTTTTTAAATATGTCAGTTCTTTCCTATCTCAATAAAAATATTTTGCACATATGGTTTTCCTAATATCCATCCAAAGGCAGTTGCTACACCTAAGAACAAGAATCCTATAAGAATAATGCTCCTGCGGGGAGCGCTCTTCTCGTGGGGCACTACGGCAGGATTGACCAGCGTAAGGATGGTTTGGTTCTCTTTCACTGCTATCCTTGCCTGTTCCCGTTGTTTGGCCAGCTCGCTGTACACGGAAAAAGCGATGTTGAACTCGCTCTGCAGCCGCATCTCGGTAGAGCGTGCAGTAGCAGTAGCCAGCCCGCGGTTGGCATCCTGAAAGGTAGCCAGGCGTGACTGGGCTTGCAGGAAATCGTTACGTGCAGTCTCGTAGCTCTCCTCCACGAACTGCAGGTTATCCTCCAGCTTCTCCGATTTAAAAGAGGCCACATACTTCTCCAGGGTCCGGTAAAATTTATCGGTTACCTCAGCTGCCGGTTGAGCTTCGGGAAAACTGTAGCTTAACGACACATATCCTTCCTTGGGATTGACGGAGACCTGTAAGGCTCCCTGAATCGCTTCGTATACTTTTTTTTCTTCGTCGTTAAGTGTATAAACAGTAACTGAGTCTGCGTGAAATGCTGTTTCTTCAACCGGATTCTTTTTCCTGAGGCTACCGAGTAGCACGCCGGGTAGGCCCAGGGTATATTTTTTAATGTTGCTCAACAGATTCTTATCCTGATACTGTTTGTTGGTGTAATACTCATACAAGGTTATTTCCTTTCCGTTCGATCGCTTGGTTACAATGGGTGTCTGCATGATTTCCCGGGTGAAAGGCACGCTCTTCACGATCTCGGGATAGATTTGGGGCGACAAGGTGCCTTCGGACATCATGGTGGTTCCCAGGTTTACCCCCATCATTGCGGCTACACCG
>ENA-UOOK01002393-UOOK01002393.1-fermentation-metagenome-genome-assembly--contig:-NODE-2393-length-23239-cov-7.113225_pt1 | contig 23239 bp, 15 predicted proteins | sample MGYA00245777_ERZ724023 | MGnify/ENA primary metagenome ERZ724023 (study PRJEB28704, sample SAMN03018312) | fermentation metagenome | biome: anthropogenic terrestrial biome; feature: soil; material...
AAAACTATTTAACGCTATTTACGACTTGGCATAATTTCTTAAGACCACATAAATCTCTGGGTTATAGAGTTCCTGTCAATATCCCGGGAGTTACGAAGCTCCCTAATATGCCAGCCAAATGGTTGGAGTTGCTTGACATGGCACAGTACTATATTTTGGAGCACCAAGCAGCTTAACAGGAAAGTTAATAGGTAAACATATATTAAGCCAGCAAGGCTTTTTAATCATGCAATAATATCATTTTACGTAGGTTTTTCCGTATCTTTTTCGCACTAAGCCCTTAATTTTTGCCCTTTTTCTCCACTCTTTTCTGCTGTCAAAGATCAATCTTCTAATTACTTACATTTCTGTAATCTCAATTCGTTGTTTTCATAACTTTTTTGACACTACCACACGTTGTAGCACTTATGAACACATTTGTCAATGTTTTAATGAATCATTCGTCACTCACTTATTGCTTTTTCAAGATAGGATGTGACACTCACTATTTGTCACCTCCCAATAAGTCAAACGCAATATTTCCCATAAGACCTAATTCCGGATTATCTGCTGTACCTATTACCGAAATGCGATCAAGAAGAACATTACGATATTCGCATGAGGTTTCAGGCAACAAAACGCAATCGTGACAGGCGGCGTAATTCAAAGAGTTAAATCCCTGCTGCATGGAACTTCCGCAAAGCGGATCGCCGCTACACCACATTGCTTTTTGAAGCATATTTTTAAGAATCGCTTGTAGCCGATTCGGATCTTTTCCAATACTAATCAGTCCTCCAAGACTGCCTTCCGCATCAGAGGTAGAGAGATATATAAGCACACCATGCATTTCCGTTTGATTTGTGCCCTCGTTAAAAGTTGAGTAAATTTTCTCTTTTAAAGATGACGCACTGTAACCACAGTCATCAGCAAGTTGCCTGATAAATAGATGCGCAAATGTATGCATAGCGACATATTCTGGGGAGAACCGTTCGTTCGTAAAGAACGAGTTTTCAAATTCATGTGCCATTTGAGAGTAACGGTCATTTACGGCAATACACCAATCGCCTAATGCGTTAGAATCAAATTTTATAAAAATGCCCTCGCCCAAGAGTTTCACTGCCGGTAACCATTTCTTTTTTTCTGCAGAAAGCGGAGCGAGGCAGGGATTATCTTTAATTCCCCCATCCCATGGTTGTATACGAGTAAACCCTATTAAAGCACTGATAACAGTGAGTTTTTCAACAACAGTTACCGATTCAAGTATGCTTTTAAAGGCAGATGGTACAACAGCTTCAGAAGCCACATATTCGTCAGCCTTTACATTCCCTCTGCAAAGAACATCATATTCTGCTGCAAAAACATCAGCTTCCTTCAGCATTTCTGACGATGCTTTTTTGTCTTTTACCAATTTATATGCAGCAAGCAAATCTTCAATAGTTATTAGATCAGTGGCCTTTGTTAATACCTGTTTTTTTATATATTTACGAATAGCAGTGTCTCCATATTCCTCCATCTCTTGTATATTTTCAAAAGCAGCTTTTATTGCTTGAACAGCTCTTCTGCTCCAAGGGGGGATGGACAATACGCTCATATTTGCCGAAAAATATACGCTGGAAGAAGAACGTAGCCGAGCGGAAACAGTTTCTGCACAATCAGAGTGATAATTGGTACCCAGATGAGGATGATATCCACTGCATGGATATCCGTTTTCGCCGCTGAAAGCGTTCCGAGCAAAAGCGTTAGCCATCCCTCGCCGTGCATGGCATTCTTCACATTCAATCATTAAACTATCAATATCACTTCTGTTGTCGATGTTGAACATTTTCAGCTGGGGATTGGTTTTGCCGCTACTGCACTTATTCCCATGATGAACCCACCATGAGTATGGGAAATCCTCAACATGACCATTCGGACACACCAAAACAAAACGTGACGCCACAAGATGCCCGCCGCATGGCTTCCCGCCCTTTTTAGGGTTGGGTACGAAACAGTTATGCTTTTTTTGCTGATTTCCAAGCTCGCCCGCATCTATTATGTGTTTACAGATTGGGCAATAAAGCTTTCTTGGGAAAATATAAGATTCAACATCATTGCTTTTTCGAAAGCGAATATTTGTTGCCGTTTTAGGTGCGAGGAAAAAGTCTACTCCCGTTAATGCTTGTAGGTTGTTATTGAAAAGTTTTCTGTCTTCCCAATCTTCATCAAGATCATCCCTGTCCCACTTATCAACTCCACCGATAATAACGGTATCTCGAACGAAATCAACAATAGAGCCTATTCCGAACGTAGTAATAAGCTGGCTCTGGCGAACTTCACCGGCATTTTCAGGTTTTTGTTTATTTCCGAACTGACGAGCCATCTCATTTACCTCCTGTTGAAATAGATATTGACTGTGGGATCAACATTGCGTAGAGAGTTTAAAATTTTTGGCAAGCCCAATTCGGAATCCTCTTCAGCGGAGGATAACAAGCTTGGATTCCCATTGTAGCTCTTGTAATAAAGAGTATTTTCATTCTCTTCTGCGACATCTTGCCAATCCCGTACAAACTCATCTAAAATGTCCTGAGCGAATGATAGACTGTCCGGCATAATCTCCCGTACACGCTGTATGATGTATTCTTTTACCTTAATAACAAGAGGGCTATCAGCCTTGAAGTATCGCGCAGCGTCATTTGTAGATAAACCGGGAACAGTTGCACGAACAAGCGCAACAAAGACGCAATGGAGAGCTTTTTCGATGGCTCTCATAGAAAACGGTGTCACGCTTGTCGCTTCTACATAGCGATAAAACGATTTATGGTAATATCCAAACTGCTCGTAGTGAGATTTGTCTCGTGACCTCATATTGTTGTACATCGTCAGCACAAGACCGGGATTTCTTCTTCCGACACGGCTTGTTGCCTGAATATACTCGGCATTACTCTTTGGCTGGTTGTAAACGGTCATAACTCCAAGTCTGTCAATATCTATACCGACCGAAAGCATATTTGAAGCAAGGACATATGAGAAACAAGCGGAATCAGTATAGGAAACTGTTAGCCGATCCAATGTGTCTTTGATTTCCTTAGAACTCTTTCGGCTGGTAAGCTCAGAATGTTCAAACACTTTTACATCAGTAGCTGTGATACCATATTTGTCTGATTCAGCCTTGAAAGTTCTGGCAACCAGATTTCGAATGTGAGTAAATATACGGTCTTGTATGATAGTAGAAGACGCGCCTAAATCTTTCAGAGCGTTGAAATAACCAACAGTAGTAAAATACTGGTCAATTATCTTAGCACCCTTGCCCTGCTTAATAAACATCGCTTTTGTAAAAAACAAAGTTGCGTAAAGACGAATCAGCAAATCGGCTATGCTACCGCCCATTTCACAAAGCCCTACATAAGTTCTCGCCGGACGCTTGCTGGCATCGGCTTGAATGGCAAAAAATGAATCATCGAAGTTGATTCCAGCCGGAGGAAACTGAATTGCATTTCGGTTATACAGATTTTTTATCTGCTCCTTTGCATTCTTTACCGTTGCAGTGGAGGCGATAACTTTGGGTTGTTTCCCAGCTTTTCTACACAAATACTCAATTGCGATTTCATAAATTCCAGAAAGTGAGCCAAGCGGACCGGAAATTAGATGCAATTCGTCCTGAATAATCAACTCTGGCGGAGGGCAGTTAATTCCAAACAGATAACGGGCTCGTTCTTCCCATGTGATTCTCGCAAATTTATCTATCGTGCTTAACAAAAGGGTTGGACGGTTACTGTATATATCATCGTCAACAACATAAATAGGCAAACCGTTGTGGAAATCACAGTTATTATTGTCGGCACAGCTAATATGCATCTCACTATCAATAATTTCATATCCATTTAAATCGATTTTCTGCCCACACCAAGGGCATCTTGCTATTTGAACAGGATTTCCTTCGTAAATCTTTTCATTGGGATTCTCTTTGAGTTTTTGCAGTACTTCCTGTGCCTCAGTAATATGGTTCGGTGTCATACTGCTACCAATCCAAAGCCCGATGCTGATTTCACCACCGGGGATATTGTCTCTTCTGCGAATATATTCACAGGCACAAATTATCGCCATCGCTCTTTCAAATTGCTGTATTGTAAGTAGCCTAAGAGTGTATCGCATGATAACCGTAACGCCGTCGTTTGAACTTGTTCCGGTCAGGCGACGATAGAAAATCGCGAAAGCTGCAACCCCTAAATATGCTTCAGTTTTACCGCCACCGGTAGGAAACCACAGCAAGTCAACCGAGTTCCTATAATTGCTATCCTTATCAACAACATCGGATATTATCTGAAGAATGTAGGCAAGCTGGAACGGATACCAGTTGACATCCTTTCGCTCAACCTTTTTTGTTTTAATTCTTTGCAGAAGCATAGCTTCGTTCATCAAGCCAAACGCTCTCCATGCTTTGTCATTGGCAAGTAACGTCTGAACACCCAGCTTTAACCGCAATATACACTCGTCAACTCTATTCAATACCGTTCGGCTTGCTGCTTTATTACTCCCTGTTAAAGTGGCAGCAATCGTTTCCTGTTTCTTTTTCCATGTTGCATACTCGCTGATAAAACCTTGCAACTCTTCACAGGCGATGTTTTTCTCAGCTGTTGTCCAATAATCAAGGTTTAATATTTTTGTGTTACTTATTGCACCCGGCATCATTTGATAAACCATTTGGATAGGCATGAATTCGCTTCTAACAGCAAAAACGCCATTTTCGTTTTCATCATATTCAACCGAACACCCATGTCCATAGGCATAATTTCTAACATCTCTGTATTGCAATCCGCTAATTTTTTCTTCTTCATCAGTGATAACTGCATTGTTTTGGTACACAGGGAGAAATGGCGAATCAGACGATACTGTGAGCTCACACTGGAATATCGCATTTATATTCTGTTCAGCACCAATTTGAGCGGCAGCAACTATGTTTGTGGCTGTGACTGTAACCAGTTTGCTTCCATCGTCCATAATATGACGCACTGATAATGTTATTTCAAACCCCAGTTTTTTATCTTCAAATACTTGTTTCTTTCCCGGCCGCCTTTGAACTGATACCTGAGGACTCACTACAAACGGAACTCTTGTATATCTGTGTTCAACTCTCTCTTTTTCAATAACTTCGGTTTCGCCAGTTTCAGGATTTTTTCTTTCGGACGGCACCATTTTGTGTTCTTCTTCATGGACATACTTTGCACCTTTAAAAAGAAGATTAAGAATATGAACTTGCGGCGGCAGTGTAATAGAAATGCCCATTGATGTTGGCTTGCGCTTATTAGCATTGCTTATAGAGTCATCGTTACTAATAGTAATGTCCTCTGGTTCCACTTCTTCTGATAATAGTTCAACATCATCAAATGTTAGCTGATTCCTGTCGACGGCAGGTTGGTTTAATCGTCTTGCCCACAGGATTCCGCAGGTATAAGTATTCAGAGGTTCAACATTTACCAGAACCTCGTTTTCTTCAACCGCACCAATTAAATCGCGCCGCAAACAAGAGCGAATCTCACTAATAGCGTCATAATACTCTTTAAAACCGCTCATCTCCTACTCCACCTCACTTTATTGTATCCCAGTCCGAATATAAGTTAGGTACCCTATCGCTACGGACAATAGGTTGTGGTTCTTCATAATTCCAGTCAATTTTCGGGAAGCCGGATAGTTCTATACCGAGCCAGAATTTAGTGGCTCGGAAATATGTAGAAACATTGTCAGGAAACTTGTCCGGCGTTACCGTGATGATGTTTGTAACAAATACAGGTGACAAAAACGGTGGCGGATTTGAAGTCCTGACATTTGCCTTTGCTATTCCCCAAAACTCGTTATATAAGCTGGAATCAAGGGAGCCGATCACTCTACCTTTATGTTGAACATGATAAACGCTACCTGTCAGGACGAGTTGTAATTCATCACCAACAGAAATTGATTCTGCAATATACTCTTGTGTTTCTATTGCCTTGTCAAGATCACCGGCAACGAAACCGGCACTAAAGACATCCTTGGGTAATCCAACAACAAGATTACTGCAGTGATTATTTCCCCAGCGAGCTTTGTGAAAACCTAATCCTGCCCAACGAACTTGATTTGTACCGCTTTTCCTTAAATACTGTTTTTTCTTCTTAAGTTTGTTTAATTCCTTTTTAGCTCTTGTGCAGCCAACATACCATACGCGAGCCTCTTCGGTATCTGTAGCATTAGGCGAAAATCCACTGTCCAGCAAATAGACGCAATCAAACTCTCTGCCTTTAGCTTTATGAATAGTGGATACTGTGAGCAAGGATTCATCAGAGTTTAATAACAATGCCGGCATTTTTGTTGTCGGTTTGCAGAGAGCAGCAGATAGTTTTTCAATCTCAATAAAAGGCTTTTTATCACCATAGATTAATTCGGAAAGAGCTTCGTAGCATCGTGTAGCCTTATCTTTATCATCAGCAACCCGTCCACAATACCTTGTGACAAAAACTGCTTCGGATATGCGGGAATCAGCCTTATAATCCCAGAAGCAGTCTGCTATCCAACGGTTCAAAGAGGATATCTGTCCTACACTGCGCAACAAAATATGTTGGACGCTGTTCTTGTGAAGCAGATGGCTTATATACTCAGCCTCGCCGTTGTTACGGCAAAGTATAGCTGTCTTTTTAACAATATGAGAAAAGTCAATGCTCTCAATTTTTCCTGCGTTATGAATATTGCCAAGTTCGTTCTCTATAAGTGAATTCACATCGGATGGATCATCAAACTCTAGCAAGGCGCATCGCATATCATCAGACAATCTTGCAAGGCTGATGATTTGCCGCTGGTTTCCGGTAAGCTCATATTTGATAACATCTTCCGGATGAAGTAAATCAAGCCTTTTGTAGAATTCAACAGAGTTTACACTCGCCCCGTCGCGGCAATCATAATCATAAATCGCTTGGCATTTATCGCCGAGCAACAGGTATCCGCCGGTTAATGCGCTGAGAATATTTAGCGTCATCAAAGCACGTTCATTTACGAGATCTTGAAGCTCATCAACAATAACATACTTAAAGTTTGAAAAATCCTCTTTATCAAATTTCTCGTTGAACAGATGAATTCTGCCATTATAGTCCAGATGAGCAAATTGGGCTTCAATTGTTGAAAGATAGCTTGTAGCGAGGGAATCAAGTGTGCATATATCGATGTTCCGTGCTAAATATGGTAGAGTTCCATTAGACATTCCGATTTTTAAACGGTTTAAAATCTCATTTTTTGCAGCGTTTGTATAGGCAAGAACTAATACACTGGAAAAATCATTAACCAGCTCATTGCTAATAATATGTTCAATTCTTTTGATAACCATGTATGTTTTACCGCTTCCAGGCGCGGCGTTAACAAGAATCCTGTTATTGATTGGGGCTTCTATTATTGCCGACGGTTCAGCAATTTTCGTAAATTCTTCAGGCCTAACAAATTCTTTGAAATCTTCAATTATTGATTCTTCAGGAACAGTTTCAACTGGCTCCTCATCAACTATTTCTTTTTCTGTGAAAACTTCCTCAATATTTTCAATTTCAAGCCACTCATATGAAAGCACAGGGCTTCTCTCTTCGATAGTTTCAATAGGAGCAGCAATAACCCTTGTAAATTTTGCTCTTCCCGCACAGTTAGGATCTGGACAAAGGCTGTATTCACATCGCCCCTCATAATCAATGCGGTTATTAGTTCTAACTAAACCATGAGATGCTTGACCATCCCGTGCATAACTGCACGAACAGCCTGCTTCTTTTATCCTAATCTGCCAATGGGTTAGATGCAAAGAACTTAATGTAAATGAGCAGTATCTGTTATAAACCTCAATTATCATATTTCGTCCGGTTATCTGATGGACATACTCAATATCGCGCTGAATATCATCATTCACACGAACATAAATATTACTGGCTATTGTAATATTCGATTTCACTTCAGTGCGCCTCCTTGTTATTCTAATCCAGATATGTCGTAATAAAAAGTGAGCTTGTTGATTTCAACATCAACCGGCTTGCTGTGCTGTCTATCGCCCATAGAATTATTAGACAACTGAATCCTCGCTATCTGGTCATCATCAATCCGAGCGGAAAGCCGGATGATTTCATTTAAATAACCTTTCGTGTGTACGGTAGCTCTCTCAAACATAATCCCGTCTTCGTTTGCAAAGTTGAAATGAGCATCTTGCGTATCTTCTGTAAGAGAAAAACTTAGCGAATGTATTTCAGAACCTACGCCGTGTTCTCTTTCTTTTAGGATCGGGAAAATTGAGCCGTCGCTAAGATACAGCCCAAGCGAATTATTCAACTTGAAGTTGCCACCGATGATTTGCATAAGGGCAGCACCTTCAGCTGTTGACCATTGCGGTTTTTCAGGCAGAATTACTTGGCTGTCCTTAAAAATGCTTGTTATTGCTTCCTCGTATGAGAACAGGTTGCTACTGCCGCCAACGATTACGATTGCATCTATACTTGCCGGTTTAAGGTTAGCTCTACCAAGTGCGGTGTCAATTGCTTTCAGAATCCGGCTCTTAATAATGGGCTCAACTACTCCTTTAAACAAATCAACACTAACAGTGATGGTTTTTGTTCCGTAATCGCCGTAATTCATGACCGTTAGGTCATACTCATCATCTGTTTCTGATATTTCTATTTTTGCTCTTTCACAGCGAGCTACAAGAAGATCACGGTTAATCGGACTCATGTCGTCAAACGACATTGGATTACTTACACCTGACTTTTTAACTATTTTTGCATGAATGTGCTTTGCAAGGGTGATATCAATATCATCTCCGCCGACCCGCTCTCCAAAAACAGCTGTCTCAGTTATTGAATTCTTTTTTAGTTCCAAAATGCTAATATCAAAGGTTCCACCGCCCCAGTCAAGAACCATTACTTTTGAAAAAGCTTGTCCTTTCTTGCGATTCGCAAAATACGCAGCTGTTGATTCAGACAAAAAGCAATTCACTTTAATGCCAGCTTTTTCTGCTGCAATGCGGAGTTCCCGACGAGCTTCTGGAGAGAAATCAATAGGGAATGAAAGCCCAGCTTCTGTGATGTCAATGCGGTATTTCTGCAATATGTACTCTTTGACTGAAGATAAAAACTGTATCGTGATTTCTGTTGCCGAATAACGGTTGGTGCCAACAATAAATTCTTTATCTGTGCCCAGATATGATTTCATGGAAGTAAAAATATCATAATCGGAGGACAGTTCTTCGCGGTGATCTCTTACGTCACGACCAAATTTCATTGTTTCACCGCTATTGTGTGGAATAGCAACAATAGACGAGAACGGATACTCGCCGCTTTCCCCAAGGTTGACGGTTCTGTACCCATGCTCGTCGTTGAGTAACTGCACAACAGCTGTGTTCGTTGTACCGAAATCTATCCCGATAAAACTGCCCTTTTGCATAATTCTCCACCTTTACTCACAAGTAATTCCGAACCGCTTCAATAATTTGAAGATTCGGGTTAGCGTAGACCGATACGCCTCAAACAAATCCTGACTGCATTCGCTACTCTTTGTACCCATGAAATCAGAATAATCCAGCTTCAAAGCTTCGGAAATATCGTTCTTCAGAGTTACAAGTTCCTGATTCTTTGATATTTCATCCATATTGAGCGATGTGCGAAGACGGTCTGTTAAATCGGAAACTTGTGCTTCCGATGATGAAAGCTCATCCTTAGATTTTTTTAATTCAAGTGAAGCCGTGCTGAGTTGCTTCTCTTTTTCCCGAAGCATTGCCTGTGCGGCGGCAATCTCAGCATCCTTTTTTTGCACCTGCAACGAGAGCGAATCAATAGCCGTTCGGTTCTCTGTCAACTTCCGCAATGCGCTTAGTATTTCTGACTGAGTGGTTTCGATTTTTGCAAGAGAACCTTGTGGAATTTGCGCCACGGTGCTTTTAGGTTTTTCATCCTCATTTACAAGAGGCGTAAGTGCTTGTTCTTCTTTTTTTGCAGTTTTAGATTGAGAAGCCGCAGCAGATGATACAGTTGACGCTTCGGCTGTCAGCGTTACAGTCCTGTCAACGACCGCGTCCAAGAAGCGTTCAAATCTACGCTTGTCAAATGATTTTGCCTCAAAGGAATCCGCATTAACGACTTCAAAAAGCTTTTGGATGAAAGAAAGACCGTTTGCATCAATGATAGTTTTCTTGAAATTATTCTTACAGCCTTCGGCAAATTGGCTTCCACTTTCAGAACGTAAGAGAATGCAGTTAAAAATCGAAAAAGCAAGCTCATATTTTGCAGCTTTTGTCAATGACAGAACGCTTCCGAAGCCTTTCGGATAAAGAACGTTCTGTGGCTTCTCCTTTTGAAATTGTTCGTTTGCACGAAACGCTCCAACAATCGCTGTCAGTTGCTCATCGCTTAGCTCCGTTGCGGCTTGGTTAAAATATGTGGAGCAAGCAGAGTAATGAAGTTTCATAAGATACTCAACTACCTGCTTTGCATTGTTTATGTCATCAGACAGTTTCAAAAGGATGGCAACTGCTTTCTTGCGGTTGTCCTTACTTAAGTCCTTTTTAGAACAGATTTCATTCAATACTTGTAAAGCTTCCAATGCGCTTTCCTCCATTAACTGATTTTTAGTTCACTGCGGTCATATCCACACAGATTAAGTATACGCTCACAACAGGTTATAATTTCCCCGCTTGTCTTGTTTTTTACTACTATTAATCCATTTGATAGTTTATAGGATTCGCTTGATTCTCCACGCTCATCCAGCCATAATACTGGGTTCCCATTTATTTGTAGTGATTTTTTTACGCCAATAGCAAGCGTCTTGTAAGGTTTCTTTAATATCATAGCTTCGCAAAGCTTGACGAGAACATCGTCCCAACCTGCTACAGAATACGTTCTTCCAAGTAGTGAGAAACCGTTCGGTACATCTGAATCAACATATTCACTTGAATAAACTGGTTCCGGAAGAAAAGGTTTTTCTGTGGTATCAAATTGGGGAGACTGAATCGATTCCGTCAGTTGAGGTTCAGACTTAGGCAGAGTTTTATCATTAGCATTTTGTGTATTCAGGCTGTTAAACCAGCAGTCAAAATACTCTCTGTCTTGCCGGTACCACTGGCTACAAAACAAAAGTTTCGTTGTGCCAGGCTTAAAGACTTCAGCCCAATAGCGGTTCTTTCCATTTTCTGCTCTAGTTTGCTCACTTAAGTAATCTCTTTCAGAGAACACTTTGGCAAACGGATAATTTAGATTGAGGACTCGTTTGCTCCATATTTTATCCTGCCACAAAAGCAATTCATTTTCGGACGGTTGGAAATCTGTTTCACATAGCTCTCTAAGTTTGCTACGGATATAATAGCCAACTTTAACTTGCTCAGAAACAGCTTCTTCTAATTGCAGAGGCTCAACAATCTGAATTGGGGATTCTGAAATTGGTTGCTCACCGGAGCTTTCTTCAATTTGGTTATTTAATGAGTTATACCAAGTATCAAAATACGGTAAATATATTGAAGCCCAACCACTGTAAATTAAAAGTGTAATCTCACCAAACTTGAATCTATCTTTGACCCAGTAACGCCGTGGTGTCCCAGCAATAGAAGTTTGTTTCAGAATATCTTTGTTTTCATCATATATTCTGGCAAACTGATGTGGGAGACCAAGAATTCTCCTGCTCCACATAGAGTCTTGTAGATTTTTCAGTTGATCTTCCGAGAACGCAAAGCCACTTCTGCTCAATTGATATAATTTTTGACGGACATACTCACCTGCACTACTATAGGGAGTGTCTTCAGTGCTTCGATCAGGTTCCGGAGCCTGAATCGTTTCTGCTTCTTCAGGTTCAGATTCTTTTTTTGCAACAATCTGTGGAACAACTGCCTGTTTGATAGATGCCTTATCTGAAACGAGAAACGAATTGGAGATTTCGCTCTGCACTGCTACAAGACTTTCAGTCCATTTCCTTAATTGCTGGATTTTAGCACGAGCATCGAACATGACCACTTTAGCTTCGGCCATGTCTTCGATATCAATTGCGGCATCATACCGTTTTTTCTCTTCTTGCACTTTTATGCGCAACGCATCAATCAGGGCATTTATTTGAAGTTCTATTTCATTTGACACGCCAGCACCTCCAAGTATTATTTATAGACGGTTATTTTGCCTGTGGTTCACCCATATTTTTCTTTTCATGAACGAAAATGTCTTATGTTTTGTAATCGAATAATTCGCATAGTCTACTCAATGTGTTATAGTCAACGCGCTTTGACCTGTTATAAAATAACTCTGTTATCGCGCTTCTACTTATACCCGTCTTCTCAAAAACATCTTGAATGTTGTACCGTTTCTCACCCATTAGTGTTGACAGACGATACGTAATCGCCATTTGATTTCCTCCATTCTCAGCTTTTCCTATACAGTATAACTTATTTCGAGGCAAATTTAAACAGGAAATGCTACAAAATATTTGCTTAGCTGTCCAATTGTAGAACATCCGCCTTTAAGGCGCCTTTTTTCGCTTAGAGTTTTGTTTCATAGTGCGGACAGCTTTCTAAATACCCCTTTTTACGCATACGGTTATTATGAATACCATTTTAAGGGGAAACTTTATGAACTACGACAAAATCCCGTAATCATTGCGCCTGCGCGGGTACTTCTGCACTTGGCGTTACGACGAGCGGGGCGGCAAAAAGACGAAAGTGCCGTTCAACCAAGTGAGCGGCGGCGGAGCGGAGACAAACCGCAAAAACAGCTTCTGTGAATTTGACACTGCTGTTCAGACTATTTCGCAGTATGACGGCATTGGCTTTTTGATTGCAGACGGTTTGTTTGTGATTGACCTTGACCATTGCTTTAATCGGACGGAGCGCTTAACCCGGAAACCGTCCAAATCGTAGAGAAATTCAATGGCTGCTATATGCAACGGTCGCCCGGCACAAGCGGTTTTCACATTATCGGCTATGCGCCGGATTTCAAATTCGACAAGTCAGAATACTGTATGAACAATGGCTCTTGGCGTAGAAGTATATATTTCCGTCAATACCAACTGCCTTATAACCATCACCGACAATGTTTACTGCAGCGGCGATATTCTCAATAAATCAGTGGAATTGCAGGAATTTCTTGACCTGTTCATGCTTAAAACTTCGACAGAACTTGTGAATTTATCAGCAACCGGAGAGTCATATTTATCGAATGATGAAGTTAGAAAAAAAACCACCTATGCCTGTAATGGCAATAACTTTTAAATACTATGAAGTGGCGATTTTAGTCACTATTCTTCGCAAAGCGAAGCAGATTTGGCACTTTACCTTTTGGACTAACCGGGATATTTCACAAATGGACAGATTGTTCCGTCCGGGTTGTTCCGTGAAAAGTGGGATCGGCAACAGGTAGGTTCTATATACGGTCTTATTACTCTGCAAAAAGCAGCAGGTGAAACAAAGGATGTTTACCATATTCCGAAAAAACAGCGGGTTTCAACCAGCACCAGAAAACCAAATTTAACAATAAGACACCACAATATATTGTATGTAGGCTTAGATTCCGTAGTTAGTTATACAGATTTGGCACCACATATGGGCACGTTCAGAGCGAAAATGCACCACTCGCCTTCAAAAATCCTTGATTTACGGGGCTTTCAGGGCATAAAAAAACGATACCGCAGAAAGATACATTGTATCAATCTGCGGTATCTGTTATGGTCGGGGTGAGAGGACTTGAACCCCCGGCCCCATGGTCCCAAACCACGTGCGCTACCAACTGCGCTACACCCCGACATAAGCTGCGTTTCTTATTTTACACTATATCTAAACTTTTTGCAATGGTTTAAAAAATTATTTTTATGTTACATGTTGCATTATTTGTGTAATATTAGCGTATAGGTTGTCGCCATTTTACTTTTTGTATTTGTTCATACGAATACTTCCATATCTTGTAGCCCATCATTACCAAAAATCTGATGGGTAACAGTATTTTCGTCTTTTGTCTCCAATCTAGTGTCTAGCTTCCATATACAACATCTTTGATACTTTTACTATCATTGCAAAGAGTGTTGAATTACAGGTAGCATAAAAAATTAAATTACACAAATTTATGACGTTTCATATAGCGTCTAGCTTCTAGCGTCTAGTACCCAGTAACCTAGTCCCTGTACTCAATTCCTTGTATGGATATTATTTTGGCATCATTACTTAGTGAGTATTTATAGCCTGACAGTACAAAACCTGCCTCTTTATTAATATCGTTCATTATCTGGCTTATATCCAAATCCAAAGCACTGAAACCCCTGAGCTTTCTAACAAATTCCGTTTCCCTGCTCTCTATGGCTTGCTTTAGTGCATAAGAAAATAGCTCAGTGGAATCCACAATTAATCCGTTTTTTGCATAATAATTTTCATCTTCAGAACCGCAAGGGGGATAATCTTCAACCACCCACATATGATCATTTTTCATTTCCTCATCAGTTAAGTTAAAATAATGATAGCTTAAAACACCTTCACCTGAAGACATTACCGGATCATCCCAAGTTGCATCAATGTGGTAGGTCTTACCGTTAATTAAAACCATGTTCCAGACATGAGCAATACCGTCAGCAGACACCCCTGTCACTAAGCGGCAAGGAATGTCGGCTTTATTTAGCAGCAACAGCATAAGCTCTGCGTAGGCTTCGCAAACAGCTGTCTTTGTTTCAAGAGCACCAAGTGCTCTTCGAGAAGATTCAGGAAAATCTTCTATACTATTGGTACTGGTATCATATTGCAGGGTATTTACAATATAATCATGTATTGCTTTTTCTTTTTCATATTCCGTCATAGCAGGTGTTATAATTTCATCTAAAATTAGGTCAATCCAGTTGAAAAGCTTTGTGTCCTCAGCAGGAGTGTTATCATAGTATGGAGAAAAGTGTAGAGTGTACTGGTCGCCCTGTTGCCAAAGCTCGATGGAATATCCATGTGTACATACACCTGTATTAATTTCTGCTCTTTCAATTATTTCGTTCAGGTAATCTGTCTTTTCACTATCTGCCATAGTTTTATCAAGTGGAATTGTTATCTTTTTCTGATGGTTTAGAAAACCTTTTTCAAATTCGGGTAGATACGCCAACCATTGATCGATAAGCAGAGCATCTTTAGTTAGTAGTGAGTTAATACCGTCATCAGGAATCATACCTAAATTATATAAATAGACAATCAACGGTTCGCTATTTAATTTATGATTTTTAAACATTGCTTTCCAGGACAATTGTGAAAGATGCAATCTGGTAAAAGGCGTACTATTATTTAAAACTTCCTCAACATCCAGAAGATTAGCTTGTTTTGCTGCTTGCTCCACAGTGTTCCAATCAAAATCTTCTCCGTTTTTGTCACTGTATCCCAATGCTCGAAGTAAAAAGGTCAGATATGATTTTTTATCTATTAGATCATCAGAACCATAAAGGTTATTGCCTATACCTTTTGTAAGACCGTGATAATATAGATACCCGACATATGGATCAGCCCACAATGAAACATCGGTAAACTGATGAGGGTAGTTTGCTTCTAAAGCTTCTTTCTCTGCGCCCAGCAGGCGAACCAGCATTGCTGCGCCCTCCATACGGTTTGCAGACCTATCAAGCATTAAATCACCTTGATGATCACCCCTCAGTATGTTAAGTATGTTTAAAGCCAGATATGGCGGCAGTTTTTCAAGGTTTGCAAGATCTTCTTCAGTAAATTCCCCCTGAAAAGCACCTGACGCCCGCATATTCTCAGGGAAAAGCTGCTCTATAGAATCCACTTCTATAGCTTTTACACCTGATACTGTCTGAGTTAACATAAGAAATATTACAAAGAATACCGTTACTACGGATTTAAGCTTGCGATTCAAAAAACCTACTCCTGTCTTCCTGACAAATTCCCTTACTTAGCTGCGTTTCAACGAGTTGCGGAACAGCTTTTAGCCTCATTGTAAACATAAAAATATTTTATCATGGCTTGTATATTGTGGCAATACAGATCCGAGCTTTGAAACAAAATAGCAATATTATTTTATGATTGCTTCCCAGAAAGTCGTGAAACGACTTTTTTCTGCGGAATTACCAGCAAGGAGTTGATGCTTGCTGCAACCTAGTACAATCACAATATAGTTATTCAGCTTTCTTTCGAAGGCTGATGCAATTTAAAAAACTGGCAGCTGTTTGATAAAAAGAACTGGGAGCTAAAGCATGTTTAGCAGACTTCTCTACTAAAAGCCTTTCGATAATGCGCTTTTAACATTAACACCGGGAAGGTTTCCAAGCTTTCCTGTGAGAGCACCTATATCATCTGTAGTACCCTCAACAATCAATGATATTACGCTTACATTCTTTTCTCTGTAAGGAAGCCCCATCCTGCCCAATATCAAATCTGCGTAATCATGCAAAATTGCATTAAGCTTAGAGGTTATATCAAAATTTTCTATGACAATACCGATAACACCTATTCTTTTTTCCATTTTTCTCAATCTCCTTTATAAATCGCATGTCAAAATCTATCCACGGAAGCGGTCTCGTTCAAAATTACAGCTTTGCTGGGAACGCTCTTATACAATGAAAAAAGGAAGCTTTCGCTTCCCGCTTTAAAATCCATAATTCCTCGGAGGAGGTTACATTACTCTTCTTCTTTCTCGTCAATGACATCCGGATTATTAAGCTTTGAAAGCTCCTCTCTGATCATCTCCCTAATATCGTCCTTGGAAAGGGAGCTTTCTTTACGAGCGGCAGCTTTATCGGAGGCCTTTTTCATCTCATCCTGAATGAATCCCCTTATTGCCTCTTTCTGGGATTCGCCTTTTTCAATCAATTCATTCACTAGTTTTTTAGCGTCTTCTGAAGCTACTTCACCTTTTTTCACCAATTCATTTACTAACCCTTCCACTTTCTCGGCTGAATATGATACTAAACCCAGCCCAAAGTATAAAGTCTTCTCCAAATACTTCAACACAAAAATCACCCTTTCTTAATCATAGTTAAATATTCGATTCTGCTGCAAAAGCCACTTAGTGACTTTTGGGATGCATTAAACATACCCCTATTAGTTAAATATTTGCAAAATTTTAAACGTCATACTAAGTATACTTAATAATACGTCTTTTATTTGATTAAGTATGATAATGATTTGTGATTTTATTTAACACCCTTCAGACCTCTGTCTTTATAGGCGGGAGATAAACCGATTACAGCTTCAGTAGCGGGTACAATCCCTCATCGAAGGGGCGTTTGATAAAACTAGCTGGTCGCAGGCAGAGCCTGCTGCTCGCCCATGCATCCGGTCTGCTCGCCCATGCATCCGGTCTCGCAGGTGTTGCGCACAAACGCATTATGTAGGCATTAAAGCACCCATAGCATATTTGGTAAGCAAAAATGCAGTTAATGCGACGGTTTGGCGCACAATTCGAGCAAGCGTTCATTGAGTTACTACCCGTGCTTGGTATGTTATGATCCATATTTGGTATAGGATGGAATGAACTGTTTACTTTGATCGTATAATATCAAAATAAACACCTTTAATATTTTTCGGATCAGTGCATTCAACGATGATGGAATCATTCGTATATTTTCCTACTACCGCTTTTCGCATTAGATTTACATAAGCTGCTATCTCCTTGACACTATTAATGCTGGTTCTTATATTCTTACCCATTAGCTCGGCTAAATCATCTATCTTTCCAAGATTTTTAATCGTAATGTGCTGCTTGAAAAATGCTTTTAAAAATTCATTCTGATTCTCTTTTCTGAATATGTCAGAATAATTCTTTAATTCACCATTATCGTCATAACCCTGCCTGAACCTTACAAACCCTTCTGCCTGCTCTCCATTTAGGTGCTGCATTCCCGGGTACAAATCAATATACAAATTTTGAAGCGGGTCTTCATATTTCATACGCAGGGGAACTTTAATATCTATGCCATCAAACAAATCAACAACATCTCTGAATGCTTTTGTGTTGCCATAGGCATAATCATCAATAGGTATTTGAAATACCTCTTCAATTAAATCTGCTAAAAAGTCAATACTGCTGTCACCAAACCTACCGCTATTTTTCTCGTATTCAATTCTGCGTCCTACTAAATGAGCAGCATTAATCTTCTGAAACCCCTTTGCTTCATATAGCTTTGGAGATTTCTCCTTTAACTTTTCCAGAACCTCATCACTGTAATCAATATAAATATCCCGCGGGAAATTTATTAAACGAATAGTTTTATCGTTTTCAGATATTGTAGCAATTATTATAGTATCGAAATTACCGCCAAAATCACTTTCCCCAACTAAAAGAACGTTTTTAGACTTTTTTGTAGCCAGAGAATCATAATATCTTTGTTTGTTAGTTATATTGTAATCAGCTGCTACAACTTTACGGTTGTCATCTTCATCTTCTATTGGAAAATAATTTTGATCGATATCGTCAATATTATCTATATCAGGGAAAATATCAGAAATCAAGTTCGGGTTCTTGTCCTTCCATATAATCGATGATATTAGCATGCCAGTCAGAATTCCTGCAGCGACTGCTATTACTGCATATATAATAATTATGTTTTTCTTCATTTATGCCTACCCCTTATGTTACACTTGCTCCATACTAATACTATAGACCTTATTTTTACGTTTGTGTAGATCCAAATTTTACACAATAATTTCTATGTAATAGTTTATCCCACACCGCCATCAGTACCTGTTGTTAAGGTAAAATACCAAAACACCGTGAGAGGGCTTAGTTGTATAACTCAAACCTGCCGGATGTTGTTTTTTAAAATAACGGAAGAAATTGCTTGTTCCGTTATTTGCATAGCAAAATAACGCACATTAATTTTCTTTCGAAGGCTGATGAAATTTAAGATATCTTAAATTTCATCAGAAAGTCACTTCGTCACTTTCTGGGTGATAATCATATTATGACTTCATATCCTTTTCATATGTTTTTAACTATACTACATTTTTTTCTGTGTTTCAATACACCCCTGCCCTATGAACTCTCGGCAAAGTAGAATAATGTTACTGTTCAGAGGATTATAATGTTACCGTCTGCGAGTCTGTCTTGGGTGGTGTTTCATTCCTTGGATGTAACCAGTAAGCTGGTTACGCATTAAGGTAGTGTAGTGCAATACAAACAAGATCAAAAGCACGACCAAAGCACATACTTTTTTACCCGCTCTGATTTTAATACATTGTCTGGTAGCAGTCTTCATATCACGGGTCGCTCAGGAACACGCTTTTAGATTTGCGTTAGAAGCGGTGCCTCGGAGTGTGTTACCTTACGTCATTGGAAGCAGTTGGAAACAATAATTTCTGTGCATTAATACAATCTTTATTGTATAATTCATTTAGACTTAATTTTTACGGAAGCATGTGACATAATGTTTAATACGAAAACGTACTCAAAGCTCTTTTGGCCGGTTCTGATAGAACAGATTTTAATGACATCCGTCGGTATTGTTAATACCATGATGGTTAGCAGTGTTGGTGTTTACGCAATATCTGCTGTCAGTATTGTCGACTCAATTAATTTTGTTATAATGAATCTCTTTATTGCTTTTTCAACAGGTGCGACTGTAGCTATAGCTCAGCAAAAAGGTGCTAAAGATGATACAGGAGCAAATGAATCCGCAAGCCAGTCACTGTTTGCCTGCGTTCTGCTATCACTAATATCTGGAATACTAATAATTTTCTTTAAGGACAATGTAATTGAATTTTTGTTCGGTGAAGCTGAGGTTTTAGTAAAGTCAAACGCAATCGTTTATCTTCTTTATTCAGGAGTGTCATATCCATTTTTGGCGACATTCACCATATCAGCAGGTGTTCTAAGAGCAAGTGGCGATACAAAGTCACCAATGAGGATATCTCTCATCTCAAATGCCGTGAACATAACAATAGGAGCCTTTTGCATTTATTTTTTGAATCTTGGTGTTGCCGGGGCGGGGATCGCATTGCTATCATCACGAATTGTATCTGCAGGGATTCTATTACTTAATTTGTATAATCCTAAGTCTAGAATCTGTATTAAAAAAATAAAACCCCGGTTTACGAAGAAAGTATTGTATCCGGTGCTGCGCATTGGTATTCCAGCTTCATTAGACGGTATGATTTTTAATGGCGGAAAACTTTTAATTTCAACCCTTATAACCTCTCTTGGCACAGCTTCGCTTGGTGCTCACGGGATTTCTTCCTCAGTTGCGAGTTTTGTTAATATCCCGGGTAATTCAATTTCTATAGTTGCTGTTACTGTTGTGGGACAAGCAGTTGGTTCAGGTGTTTATGGAAAGGATCTTAAGAAAATATTTCGTTCTTTAATTTTATTCTCAATGGTTCTTTTGGGTATAACATCATTAATTATGTATCCCGCAATGCCATTTTTTATTGACTTTTATAACCCTACTTCCGATGTTAAAGCATTAGCTCTTGACGCTTTGAATCTTGTGCTTATTTTCCTGCCTTTGGCATGGCCGTTTTCATTTATTCTTAATGCATGTTTAAGAAGCACCGGCGACTCGCTTTATGTTACAATTATCTCAGTGCTTAGCATGTGGCTTGTGCGTGTTTGCGGTGCATGGGTTTCAGAAAAATACTTTGGCATGGGATTTTTGGGAGTATGGCTATTCTGGTGTATGGACTGGGTGACGAGGGGAACTATGTTCCTTGCACGTACCAAATTCAGTCCATATGTAAATAACCCGCCTGCTGTGAAAGAGTGAACTCGTTCAGCTGAAGCTGAACATCATGCGTTTTTACGAAGTAAAATACGCATTGGGTTTAGGTGGGGGTCTTAGGAATCTGATCAAATTTCAAGCTCGCCTTCTCTGAATTTTGTAAGGTATTCCATACAGAAATCATCCCTACCGAGTAAAGCCTCTCCGGCATATAGATAAGTCATAAGCTTTTTATCCAAAGGATCAAGTATTGCTCCATCCATTCCAGCAGCCATTGCAGCAATTAGGAAAACCTGATTCATTATTTTTCTTGCGGGGAGCCCAAATGAAATATTGCTTAATCCGCAGGCAATATGAACCTCCGGAAACTCAAGCTTAACCTTTCTAATGGTTTCAATGGCAACCACACCATAATGGGAGCCGGTTCCCACGGGTCTTACCATTGGGTCAATATAAATATCTTCAAAATCAATGCCTTCCTTTGTAAGCTTTTCAATTAAACTTTCAGCCACAGACAATCTGTCGTCAACTGTTTCAGGCATACCGCTGTCATCCATGCACAATGCTATAATGCCGGTTTTATATTCAACTGCGAGAGGCATTATAGAGTTAAATCTTTCATTTTCGTTTGTTATTGAGTTAATGATAGGTTTGCCATTTTTATTTGCTTTCAGACCCTTTAGTATGGCTTTGGGGTTTGGAGAGTCAATTGAAAAAGGAGTATCGATTTCCTCTTGAATGATATTAATAAGCCATTCAAGCCTATCGGGCTCTTCCTCTAAGAACATGCCTGTATTAACATCAAGATATGCAGCACCGGCTTCACATTGTTTTTTAGCTAGATCCAGTATTGCTTCCGAATCGTAATTTTCCATGGCAGGACGTACAGATTTTACGGTACTGTTAAGCTTTTCACCAATTATAATCATTTATAAGACCTCCAGATTGTGTTGCTTTTTATAGCAATTATAGAGTATAGAAAAGAAATTTACAATAAAATAAAAATTCTTTGATATATAAATGTTTTTACGATATGATTAAAATGAACACTATATATGTGAATTAGAAATTCAACATATAAAGATACAAATTGATGCACGTGCCATTTGTTTTGGCATAGCCTTGAACAGGCACATGTGCAATTAAATTGTAAAGAAACGATCGACAAATATCACCAAACACAATTTACTTCTTTTTCAAATTTATATAGAAAGGAAATGATTATAACAATGAAAAGTGATATAGAAATTGCACAAAGCATTAAAATGGATCCGATAGAAAAAATATCTGAGACAATCGGTATTGATAAAACAGATATAGAACTATATGGTAACTATAAAGCTAAAATAAACTTTAATATATTAAATGATAAAAAAGATACTCCTGATGGGAAGTTAATACTTGTTACCGCTATTAACCCCACTCCTGCCGGTGAAGGAAAAACCACAACAACAGTCGGCCTTGGTGATGCTTTAAGCAAGTTAGGCAAAAAAACGATGATAACATTAAGAGAGCCATCATTAGGTCCTGTATTTGGCATAAAAGGCGGTGCTGCAGGCGGTGGTTATGCGCAGGTAGTTCCAATGGAAGATATAAACCTTCATTTCACCGGTGACATTCATGCAATTGGTACAGCAAACAACTTGCTTGCAGCAATGATTGACAACCATATTTTTAGAGATAATACATTAAATATAGATCCGCGAAAAATCACTTGGAAGAGATGTATTGACATGAATGACCGCCAGTTAAGGTTTATAGTTGACGGTTTAAACGGTAAAGCAAATGGAATGCCAAGGGAGGATGGGTTTGATATTACAGTCGCTTCCGAGATTATGGCGATTCTTTGCCTTTCAAATAATCTTGATGAATTAAAAGAAAAGCTTAAAAATATTGTCATAGGGTATACATGGGAGGATGCTCCTGTAACAGCCGGTCAACTCCATGCGGAGGGAGCTATGGCAGCGCTTCTTAAGGATGCGTTAAAGCCCAATCTTGTCCAAACTCTTGAGCACACTCCCGCATTTATTCATGGCGGTCCTTTTGCAAATATAGCCCACGGTTGTAACAGCTTAATGGCTACAAAAATGGCATTAAAGCTTTCAGATTATGTTGTTACCGAGGCGGGCTTTGGCGCAGATCTCGGTGCCGAAAAGTTCTTCGACATAAAATGCCGTATGGGTGACATTAAACCATCTGCTGTTGTTATTGTAGCGACTATAAGAGCATTAAAAAACCATGGTGGCTTAGTAAAAGGCGAATGGGATATTGAAAACCTTGATGCACTCGAAAAAGGAATTCCAAATCTTCTCAAGCATATTGAAAATGTGACAGAAATATTTGGTATGCCTGCGGTTGTGGCTATAAACAGATTTCCTTCCGACACGGAAGCTGAAATTGAATTTATTCATAAAAAATGCAAGGAGTATGGCGTAAATGTTGCTCTCTCCGAGGTTTGGGCAAAAGGAGGCGAAGGCGGCATAGCACTGGCAGAGGAAGTGCTCCGGCTTATTGATAATGAAAAAAACAACTTTAAATTTTTATATGATAGTGAAATATCTATAAAAGAAAAAATAGAAGCGATATCCCAAAAGGTTTACGGTGCTATCGGTGTGGAATTTTCACCACAGGCTTC
>ENA-UOOK01002394-UOOK01002394.1-fermentation-metagenome-genome-assembly--contig:-NODE-2394-length-23236-cov-3.657349_pt1 | contig 23236 bp, 17 predicted proteins | sample MGYA00245777_ERZ724023 | MGnify/ENA primary metagenome ERZ724023 (study PRJEB28704, sample SAMN03018312) | fermentation metagenome | biome: anthropogenic terrestrial biome; feature: soil; material...
GAAACTCTATGTTCTGCATCTTTTTCCTGTCTTCCTCGGGATTGATGATGCCTTCTTTGACACGGCGCTGGTATTCCGGATCATCCTTCAGATCCTTTCCAACGAAATTTTCTACAATGGCAGCTACCAGAATGGCGATGAAAGAGGCGGGGAGGCAGATCAGCAGTATATCTTTCAGTTGGATGCCCCGGCTGCCCAGCAGCTCTGAACTTAACAGGGCTGCGGTGGCTGCGGATACAGGACTGCCGGTAATCCCTAAGGAGGCGGCAATGGTGGCTACGCTCAATGGGCGCTCCGGACGGATCTTTTCATTCGTGGCGATCTCTGAAATGATGGGAAGTAAGGAATAGGAAGTGTGAGCTGTCCCGCAGACCAGACACAGCACCCATGTGCAAAGGGGACCGTAAAATGTGATCTGACTGGGATGCTTCCTGAGAAACTTTGCCGCCAGGCCGACCAGATATTCTATTCCGCCTGCCGCTTGCAGTGAAGCTGCGGCACAGATCACGCTGACGATGATCAGCATCACGTCTATAGGAGGAGTGCCTGGCTTGAGACCAAATAAAAATACGAGGATAAAGGTACCGACCATACCATAGATGCCGAGTCCTATACTGCCCACCCGTGCTCCAAGGAATATGAAGAACAGTACGATGAGAAATTCAATTAAGATTAAGGTAGTTGCCATAAATTGAGTTTTTAGCTTTCTTATTTGTCGCAAAGATAGGTTGACTTTAAGGAATTCTTGTTGCGCAATTCTGATTTTATTTTGTGAAATGCGAAACAAATTCAGTCAGAATGTAATGTTGGGGAGCCGAAAAAGTGTGTTTTCAGGGTTTCTGGCTTTACAAAAGTTGTGCATGACCGGAATGATAAAGCAATATGATTATTTCTACTTATAGAGTTATCCCTGTCTTTCATTTCTAAGGTTGTGTTCCAGGTTGGGAAATAAGGCACCTTCAGTCTCCTGTCTATAGGATAGGAATACAGGACAGGTTGGTTCCCACAGCGGTCTGTGGAAAATCATGATTCCTCAGGCTGCTGTGGGAACCAACCTTGTTGAGAGTTAATATCCCGGATTCTGAACCAGGTTTGGATCGATCTGGATCTGATCTAAGGGGATGGCCAGCCAATAGTTTTTAGGACTCTCGAAATCACGTGTCCCACTTTCTTTCATGTCTTCCAACTGGTAGAAATCCTTAGCCGTCTTCCCGGCAAGATTCCATGCTTTCTGGGTCCGCATCATTTCCTGTCCGGCTATTTTCCATCTGCGTATGTCGTGAAAACGGCGGCCTTCCATAGCCAACTCTATCGAACGCTCATCGTGTAAGACCTGGCGGAGTTGGTCTCCGGTCGGCATCCCTCCGACTCTTGCCCAAGAATCCTGGAATGTGGGAAGTCCACAGCGGGCGCGGATCTTGTTCAGATAGATCAGGCTCTGGCTGCTGAGGGTACCGTTATATTCAAAATCGGCTTCGGCATAGTCCAGGTATACTTCGGCCAGACGTATAATCGGAAAGATGTATGAACTGTTCGTATATGTCTTTTTGGTCCAGTCATAAGAATCAGCTTTGGAGACCCATTTCTGACAGTAATAGCCGTTGTCTGACTGGTATTCATGACTGACATTGCCGTCATTCTGTTGCATCTCGCCACGCCGGCATTTGAGGGTGATGGTCCCGCCCTGGATTTCATAACTTCCGCGGTCATAACCGATAGAAGCATAGAAACGGGGTTCCCGGTGTAAGTGGAAACAGGCGGTACTATCCCCGTTGGGGAGTTGTACGATGGAATAGGGGTTCAGGTCTTTTGTCTCGGGGTCAACATCCCATGGCAGTCCGTTATCCGTATAGTAGCGGTTGATGCAATCCCATGTAGGGATAAGGTATCCGCGGAACCCCTCTCCTGAATAACTGCTGATCCCTATTCTGGGAGCCATATTCTTGATGTCATACGATACGGTCCCCTGGTCGGCATAGCCGAAGAGAGTTTCTTTCATGTTGTCTAGATTGAATCTGCCGGAGGGACCTACGAATGCGTCATGGTAATTGTTCTTCCCTGTGGTGGCATCAGTCGTCGCTCCTCCGTAGAGTTGGTATCCGTTGGCTTCGCAGTAGTCTATGGCTTCTTTGGCTGCATCCAACGCCTTTTTCCACTTTTCTTTATCATAGGTCTGGTTGATCAGATTCGTGCCGTCGGGATTCTTGAAATTTGCATAGAACTCGCTGTTGCCGTTGACTAATGGTGATGCTGCATAGAGCAAAAGCCGGGCTTTAAGTGCCAGGGCTGCGGCTGCAGTAGCCCGGTTCATGTCATTGGGATCCCATTGTGCGGGAAGCAGTTTGGCGGCTTCTGTATATTTATCAGAGATGAAATCAACGCATTCGTCATAGGTGTTGCGTGGTAAATTCATTTCCGCAGGAGTGGTGTTCGGATCCATTTCTTTTTTCACCAGAATGATGGGGCCGTAATATTCCAGCATGATCTGATGGTAATAGGCAATCAGAAAAAGGGCTTCTCCTTTATAGTGATTCAGTGCTTCCGGGTCTATGCCCGGCACTTTGTCGATATTGTTCAATACATTATAACAGTAGCGGATTCCTTCCCATATTAATTTGGTCTGTACTCCGGTGGGATAGGATGCGGCAGTATTGCTCCATAATGAGTAGTAAGTTGATGTGGGTGATTCCAGCCCGTAAAGCAGACTCTTGAAGTGAAAGTATCTTACGGAACCATACCATCCGGTCATCAAATCATTGCCTGCCGTCCAATCCGGAAAACCTTGGGGATTGAAATAATTCGGGATTTGCGAATAGCAGGAAAGGACCATCTTTTCGGCGGAGTTCGGTGTCTTGTAGATATCTTCGATCGTTGCGGAGCTTTTGGGTACGACATCCAGGAAGTTGCATGAAGAGAGTGCAAGGAGCAGAAGTAGTATGATGCCTGGAGATGTAATGGATTTAATTTTCATAATGTAATAATTAATAATGAAACTGAAGGCCGATTTTTACCGTGCGTTGTAAGGGATAGAGTAATCCGTTCCCGCTTCCCATCTCCGGATCCCAGGTCTTGAAGGGGGAGAACGTCAACAGGTTAGTCCCGGAAAGATATACCCGCAGCCATTTTGTGCAAGTGTATCCTATTTCTGCTGTCTTCAGACGCAGGTAGGCGGCATCTCTTACATAATAAGTGCTCGTTTGCACGTCGTTTTGTAAATAGACGGGAGAGAGTCTTGGATAGGCAGCATTTGCTACATTGTTGGATTCTGACCAGTGATCCCGTACGATGTACTGGGCTATGTTGTATCCTTGATGAGCGGCGTCTGCGAAGGGCCATATATCGGACATCAACAGGCTGACCTTTGCATCGCCTTGGAAAAAGACGGAAGCATCCCATTTCTTGTATTTTATATGGGCACCAAAGCCATACACGATTTCTGGAATAGTGGGATTTCCAATGGTGGTTATGTCATTGCCATCTATCTTTCCATCTCCATTCAGATCCTTGTATTTGATGTCCCCGATCGTATAGTTGGATAGGGTTTGCTTGGGGGAGTTGTCGATTTCCTTCTGGGAGGTGAAGAGACCTTCTGCCACATACCCCCGGATGCTGTTGATGGGATGTCCGATTACGGAATAATAGGAGGGGACGTTTGTCGGTTCGTCTTCGCTGGTCACTTCATTGTGGGCATAAGTGAAACTTCCGTCGGCACCAAGGATCAGATCTTTGTTGACTGCTTTGTTGAACGTTAATCCAATATCTGCGCCATGGTTCTTTACCGCTCCGATATTGGCGTAGGGGAGGGCATCCGCAAAACCTGATATTGCTGCCAGGGAACGGCGCTGCATGAAAATTCCGGTACGTTTTTCTTGAAACAGATCGATGGTAAGATCAAGGCAGTTGAGAAGGCTCATGTCCATACCGATGTTCAGTTTCTTGGATTTCTCCCATGTGGCATACTCGTTTCCGTACACGCTGATCTGGGGACCCGAAGCTTGGCTGTAGTCTGATCCGTACCACCACGACAGTGAATTGTCCAGACTGACGGATGTGATGTAGGGGAAACGTGTTCCGAGAGCGTCATTCCCTACTAATCCGTAGGTCCCCCTGAGTTTCAGTTGGTTGATGATTTTCGTCAGAGGCTGGAAGAATTTTTCTTTGGATAGGGTCCATCCTAATGCGATAGCAGGGAAAAAACCAAAACGATGATTCGGCGCGAAATTCTCTGATCCGTTGTATCCGAAGGTGGCCTCCATGAGGTATTTCTCTTCATAGTTATAGGTGAGCCTTCCGGCCAGTCCTTGCTCACGGTAGGGCAACAGATCATATTCGCTTCCGTTGGTCTTGTCATTGCGGGTCTCCTTCATGTGATAGACGAATGTAGCCCCGACATTATGCCTCCCGAATGAACGGGCATAGTCAATGGTGCTCTGTAAGGACCATACTCGGTTCGTGGGATCCTGACCGGAGGAAGATTGGATGGCGGTATTACCTGCAGTTCCTATCGGGGCTTCCGTATACTGGTATTTGCCGTTGCTGTCAATCGTATAATCGTCGCTCACCTTGTAATAATAGGGTTGGATCCAGTGGTTCAACCAACTGAAACTGTAATTATAGAAGGAGGCCAGGGCACTTGCACTCAGCCCTGGAGTGATAAACTTGAGGTCTTGATTTATGGTGAAGGCTGTGGTCATGTACACATAGCTCCGTTCTGTGTATCCACTGCTCATTTTCGCATAAGGGTTGACGTCTACGTTTCCTACATCCCAGGAAGTGTTGTTGCCGTATCGTACGAAGGTGTCTCCATCCTGGGAAGGGAGTGTGGCTGGAAAACGAACGGGATTGCCCCTCATGACTAAATAGAAGAAATTGGATAACTGCATTTCTCCTCTTAGATCTCCTGAATCGGGCCCGGAATAGGGGGCATGATATTGTGTGATCTGAGAGTTCATGTTCAGTCCCATTTTGGTAGTAGGGGTGAGGTTTGCCGTAATATTGCTTTGGAAAAGGTATTTCTTACTGTACGTGCTTACGTCCATTACTGCTTCTTTGGGAGCACGGGTCATCCCGTTTTCATAGAAGATGCCGGCATTCATGAAATAACCTATTTTACGTCCTCCACCCTTGACGGATACGTTCAGATTCTGGTCCATACTGAAGTTCTTGAAGAGCAACTTGTACCAGTTGTTATTCGGGAACAGATAAGGGTTTGCTCCTGAACGGGTCTTGTCGATCTTGTCCTGACTGTAAAAAGGGGTGTAGGTCGTACCGTTCAGTGTCGCATCATTGCTCTTGGCCTCGTTATACATTTCCATATAGGTGGGGCCGTCGGCCATCTTTTGGATGGTGGTGGGGGTGGACAGGGTGTTGTCAAATCGGATATTCACTTCCATCTTGTCGGACAAGCGCCCTGTCTTGGTGGTAATAAGGATAACACCGTTGGCTCCTCTCGAACCGTAAAGGGAGGTGGCCGTGGCATCTTTAAGCACGGAGAAGGAGGCTATGGATTCCGGAGGTATATTGTTCAGCATTGTCGTGTTGATTTCCACTCCGTCAAGAAGGATCAGCGGGGCTGTATTTGAACCGAAAGTGGAAACGCCCCGGATATAGAACTGGGCTGCATCATATCCTGGTTCTCCCTTGGTCTGAAAGGCAATGATGCCGGGTATCCTGCCGGCAAATGAAGTTGTCAGACTGCTGGATGTCATCTTCAGATCATCTGCTTTTACTGCGGTGACGGCGCCTACAAGCGACTCTTTTTTCTGTTTCCCGAATCCCACGACGACCACTTCATTCAGTACTTTGTTGTCAGGGATCAGGTTAAAGGAAATGAATTTCTTGTTCTTTACCGGTATATCCTTGTTGTTGTAACCGATAACATGTGCTGATAATACCTCTCCTTCATCCGAAACAGGAATGGAGAAAAGTCCGTCCTGGTCAGTAATCGTTTTGCTACTTCCCTTTTTCTCCGTAATGATGGCTCCGGGTACCGGATCATTGTTCTCATCACATACAAACCCTTTTATAATATGGCTCGTGATTTGTTGTGAGGGAATCTGGCCGGTCTCACTTTGTGCCGACATTCTTGTTCCTCCGCATATTGCCAGGAATATGCATAGAAAAGTTAGTCTTGCTAATTCTCTCTTTGTTTTTACCATGTCTTGAATAATGTCATTGTGATCTTTAATTTTTCCTTATCGTTTGCAAAATAATACAAAGGATAATACATGGGTATAAAGACATGATGACATTTCTGTGAATGGCATGGTTCGGGATGGGAGAAATACGGGATGATGGATGTTCGTTCCTGCCTCTGCGTTCTGATGCTTTCGGCGGATAGTGTTTTTTACTACAAAAGTAGATAAAAAAATGATAAGGACTATCATCTTTTACTTCACAAAGGTTCACCAACTTCACAAAGGTTCACCAACTTCACAAAGGTTCACCAACTTCACAAAAGTTCACTAACTTCACAAAGGTTCACCAACTTCACAAGGGTTCATCAACTTCACAAAAGTTCACCAACTTCACAAAGGTTCACCAAAGGGCTCTTCTGCCCCTCTTTTCCTGTATGCAAATGATTATCTTCTTTGTCATTGTTTCACTTTTGTTCGTTCTATTAATGTCAGGGCATGATGCTTGCAGGCGGTAATGCAGTCTCCGCAACCGGTGCATTTATCCGTGTTGACAATGACATGTCTTCCGGATTCATCGGTAACGATTCTTAATGCTCCATGCCTGCATCTGCTCAGACAATGCTGGCAACCGACACAATTTTCTGTGTTTACTTTTAGTATTCTTTTTCGTGCATTCTTTTTCCTTAAAAAAGGATAGAGTAAAGAGATCACGATCATACCTGCTATAATAATAAGAAGGAAAATTTTCATTTTAATTTTATTTAGTCATAAGAATTTATCCTGAAGATCAGTATACGGATTGAGCGTTAAAATGTGCTTGACTTTCTGATGAGTTTCCGGTAAAGTCAAAAGCAAATAATGTCATGATAAAGATCTTCTAATTGGTCCCTGAGGCGGATTACGGCATAATGCTTACGAGAGAGAAGTGTGTTTATGGAGATGTTTTCCAGCCGGGCAGCCTCTTTTACGGACAGCCCTTCCATTTCTGTCAACTCGAAAGCTCTCCTCTGTTCTGTTGGCAGACTGGACAAAGCAGTATCTAACTCCTGCCATACGAGGGATTTGAGATATTCTGTCTCTGGTGTTTGTGGATCTGAATCAAAAAGCATTTCTGAGAAATCTCGAATCACGTCTTCATCATCTTCGTCATCGGAAACCACTGGCATTTCTGCTTCATGTTTCTTTTTGCGTTTATTGATGATCTGGTTTCTGGCCACATGATAGAGCCATGCGGTTACTTGACTTATCGGATTGTCCGTTTCCTTGACTGTCTTAAGAAATTGGTAAAGGACATCCTGCAAGATGTCTTCGGCATCTTCCTTGTTGGGGACTCTTTTGGTAATAAAGGACTTTAATTTAGACTGATTCTCTTCAATCAGTTTCCCCGGGTTTTTTGTCTCGACTTTCTTGCTCATTGTTCCTGTTGTGCTCTTGGCAGTTCTCACGGTCAAAGAAATCTCTGTTATGTTGTCTGCCAAAACCATATTGGTATCTTCTTCTCATGAACTCCCGCCGTTGGTCATCAGACATTTCCTTCCACTTTTGTGAAACCTGTCGGTTCTTTATATAATGGCCGATTCCAGATCTGCCGAACCTGAAACTTCCGAACAGAATACGTGATAATAAAAGTAGGCCTAAGGCTTGCCAGAAATTGATGACTGTCAATCCGAAAATGACCGGCATCAGCCAGTTCCATAATAGCATGACAGCAACACTGAATATTGCTGTAATCATCATCAGAAAGCCAAATGGTATGAGTCCTTTCAAATATTTTAGATATTTCATATTATGGTTTGATTTTAATCTTTTATCTGTTTCTCTGTTTCGAGAGGGAACCAGTCATTATGAGGGCGTTATGACTGGCTCCGATACACCCATCCTTCGGAATGAGGAACGTTAGGGCTTGTTCCTTCAGGAATTGCGCCCTTGGTCCTTTGGATCAGAACAGCCATGGCGGTGGTGCCTGCCAACGCAGTGTCTCATCCGGTTTCTATGCCCATCTAAAAAGGCCTCCTTCTCTTCCGGGGTCATTGACATCCATTTCTGGCAGCGGGCATCCAGTGCTTCTGCAGAAAAAGGATCCTGACACATCTGCCGGACCTTCTCATTGGCCCATTCTACTTTTTCGGCATCACTTTTTTTAGACCAGTCTGCCTGGAATTGTTTCCGGTCATCCATATCAAATAGCCTTCTGTTGAAGAAACCCATTTTACATCCTTTTGTTTCCATTGTCTTAATCTTTTATGTTTTACAATTGATACTTTAAAGAGCTCTCTACTATTGTAGACAACTGAGATGCCGAAATATTTTATATAAAAACAAAAAAGATGGCTTTTATGCATAAAGACAGTTATCTCCTTTGGCTATTTATGGCCTTTAAAGGATCGCAGTAATCGGTTCTTCTTGTTTTTTTGAATGAGTTGATTGTACCGGTTGTTGATTATCCGGAGTATTTTTAATCCTGCCGTTAAAGTTAAGCATTTTTTGTATAGGAAGACTAAAGAAAAGATGAGAAAATATAGGCTAGTCATTCTGCATGGATAAAGGTGTCTGCTGATTTGCTATGAGGAGAAAAAGCACTGGCCGGATTCTGGTAAAGTCGGTTTCTGACTTCTGTGGGGGCTCCAGGTACCCTTTTATAAACCATTTGCACCATCAGGGCTATTTCTATGCACCATCAGGGCTATCTCTATGCACCATCGGGATCCTCTCTATGTACCATTGAGGCCATCTCTATGTACCATTGGGGTGAAAGTTGACAGCGATGGTGAAAGTCAGGTGTTGATGATTGTGTCTTTGATTCAGGAGTCCTTTTCCGGCAAGATTAAGGAAGGAGCATCTGAAATCAGTGGCAGACTTATGGTTTTATTTCCTGAATGCGAGAGGAGACATGCCGGAGTGTTGCTTGAAGAAGTTTGAGAAAGCGGCCTGGTCATGGAAGGAGAGAAGTTCTGCTATTTCGCCTATGGACTTGCTGGTGGTCTTCAGCAGGGAGCAGGCATCGTCATAAAGTAAACTCTCCAGGTAGTCGTAAACGGTATGGCCGGATACTTCCCGGATCGTGCGACTTAAATAGGTGGAAGTAATATTCAACTGATCGGCATAGAACTTCAACTGACGTTCTTTCCTGAAGTTCTTGGCAGCAAGATGGACGAAGATGCGGTATATCTCCTCCTTGTGACTGGCATCATGTGGCTGGGTCATTCCATGCAGGGTCAGATCTGAAAGTAAGAACTGGATGATATGCACAATATCTTGGATGATCTCATTCTTGTAAACATGCTTTTGCGCAATAAAATGGCGGAGTGTCCGATAGGTGTGGTAAAACTCTTCTTCTTGTGTTTCATTCAGAGAGTAGAGCGCATATATGTCAATGAGTCCCAGCGTGAAATCATGAGCAGAGTTTAGAGTCTGATCATAATATTCAGGGGTCACGAAAACACTTTCTATTTCAGTATCAGGTGTAGCTTTGAGGATTTCCGTAAACTGGAAAGGAGACAGGTAGAAAAGTTGTCCTGTGTGAAGGGTAATCCTGGTATTGTTGATCTGGACCTGGATTTCTCCTTTATGAATCAACGAGATGCTATAAAAATTCAGACAGTAGGAAGCCGTTTCTGCTTTTGAAATGGATTGGGCATTGAGAAAGATATAAGCGACCTCTGATCCAAAAACGGTTTTAATTCCATAGTTATGTGAGAATTCTTGTAAATTATAAAGATATTTTTCCATATATTAGTACTTGTCCTTTTACAGAGAGAGCGCAATTTCTTTCCTCTCTCTTTCTTGCTTTTTATTTTTCCCCTCCTATCAGTCTGAATATCCGCTATCTTCACAGACTTAAAAATGATACCACACTTGATTGATTGAAAGAAGGCCTGTTCGTTTAAAACGAATGGTGATGCTTATCCGCTTATTTTAGCGTGAATCTTCAGTTTCTGTAATGTTGTAAAACACAAAGATACGGTATTTTTTCGAAAAGGACAATTTTTTTCAAAAAGATTCAAGTCTTTTTAGAGATGATGAATTTTTGTCTATGGGTTTCTGAGTAGTGTGGGTGCTTTTCGGGAAAGGAAAATGCAGGATAACCGGTCTCTGACAATACAGTGACGTAAGAGATTTATCGTCTGCGGGGGAAACAAAAGAGAGGGTGTGTCAAAAAGAAATTACTATCCTCTATAGGTTGCGAATCGTAACTAACAAAGATAAAAACCATATTTTATCCCATATACAGGGAAAGATATGGCTTTTATTGGCCCTTATAATAATCCGTTTACAGATTGTTCGTAAGGTCTTTCGAAAATAGAGTTTTGATACCCCTTTCTGAAGAGCGTTCTTAATTCTTTTGTCGGAGTAACTCCAAAGGAGCATTGACCGGAAGGGAATTGCTCACTTTCTCAGTGTATCCGCCTACTTTCAGTTTTGCAATGCTCCGAATGTCTTCCACGCTGGCTCCGATCTTAAAGATATAAGTACCGGCATCAGCTTTCCACTGGCTGGCTGCCTCATCGAAACTGGCCAGATCCCGCTGGTTGATGGTCATCTTCAGCGTTTCGCTCTGCCCGGGGGAGAGCAACTGTGTCTTGGCAAAGGCTTTCAGTTCTTTTTCCGGCTTCTCATAGGCCCCTTTGGGAGCGGTCACGTAGCACTCGGCAACTTCCTTGCCTGCCATCTTACCGGTATTCTTGATCGTTACTTCTATCTCAATCTGAGAGCCGTGGGCTTTGACCTCCGGCTTGCTGTAGGAGAACGTGGTATAACTCAGGCCATAGCCGAAGGGATAGGCCACTCTCTTATGGAAGGTATCAAAATAACGGTATCCGACATAAATGTCTTCATCGTGCTTGGTGAAATCCACCCCTGCTACCGCATGCTGGGCGAGTTTGTCAGTCAGATTATAGTAATCTGGCTGCTGGGGAAAATTCCTGGTAGAAGGAACGTCGTTTACGGAGATCGGCCAGGTCTGGGTCAATTTCCCTGACGGGTCGGCCTTCCCTGTCAGGACATCGGCAACACTGTTTCCTCCCTCCTCTCCAGGTTCCCAGGCTACGAGAATCGCATCTACCCGGTCACGCCAACTGGCCGTTTCCATAGAAGAACCGGAGTTGATGATCACGATGACCTTTTTCCCTGCTGCATGGAAAATATCGCTGACACGGAAGATCATATCCTGTTCTTTCTGACTCAGGTTGAAGTCTCCGTCAATTTTCCGGTCCATACCTTCTCCTGCCTGACGCCCGAGAGTGATGATCGCCGCATCAGCCTGTGGCAACTCGTGCTCTATGCACCGTTTGCTGATGGCTATTTCATCAAGTTTCGGCTGGCCCTGGTCAAGGAACCACATCTCAGGGTTCTTGTCGGCCTGGAGTTTAGCTTTTGCATATTTCACATAGTCCGTATAGATCTCCGTCAGTTGTGGAGTGGAGGAGATACCACTGTTCTTCAGTCCTTGCAGCATGTTGACGACATAGGGCACGTTGACACAACCGGAACCCAGTCCGCCGCTGAAAAAGTCGTATGAGTTGACTCCGAAGAGGGCTACCCGTTTCAGATTGCGGAGAGGTAAGGTATGGTCATCATTCTTCAAGAGCACCATCCCTTCTGTAGCTGCCTGGCGTGTGATCGCTGCATGAGCTTTCATGTCCGGGCGGTTTGTAAACTGATAATTCCTGAAATGCGGTGTCTTGACGATGTATTCGAGCATGTTTCTTACATTTCGGTTTACATCCTCAATATTGAGCTGCCCGTCTTTGACGGCTTTTATAATATCCTGCACCTGTACCGGGTATCCAGGCATGAGCAGGTCATTGCCGGCCGCCACTTCCTGTGACACCGGCAAGTCCTTGCGCTCGCCGATCCAGTCAGTCATTACGATTCCCTTGAATCCCCAGTCCTTTCTCAGGATATTCGTCAACAGATCCTTATTGCCCTGGCAGTAAGTACCATTGATCCGGTTATAGGCCGACATGATCGTCCAGGGATGGCTGTTGCGGACCATGATTTCAAATCCCTTTAAGTATAATTCACGTAATGCACGTTGGCTGACCTGTTCGTCTACCCGTGTGCGGTCACCTTCCTGGGAATTGACCGCGAAATGTTTCGGACTGGTGCCGACGCCCTGGCTCTGGATGCCGTTTACCATGGCAGCTCCTATCTCTCCGGTCACCACCGGATCCTCTGAATAGTATTCGAAGTTACGTCCTCCCAAAGGGTTACGCTGCAGGCACATTCCCGGTCCTAAAATCACGTCACAGCCATATTCGAGAACTTCATTCCCTATGGCTTTTCCTACCTCTTTCACCAGATGGGTGTTCCACGTAGAGGCCAGGCAGGTGCCGATAGGAAATCCAGTAGCATAGAAAGTTTGTGATGTCCCTTTGCGTGTGGGGTTGATGTGCACACCTGCTGGACCATCCGTGAGTACGGTAGCCGGAATACCCAGACGAGGGATGGCGACGGTAATGCCTGCCGCACCGGCTACGAGTTTTTCCTGATGTCCGAGCATTGCACCGCTGCCCACGAAACCACTATTGCCACCCCCTACGAGGAGTTGGGCCTTTTCTTCAAGGGTCATTGCGGCAATCACCTGGTCAATGTCATTTGCGTTTAACTGAGGAGTTTTCTGTGCCATAGTTGTAGTTGATAAAAAGCCCGCTAAAAGAGCGAGCGGAATCGTTTTATATTTCATCTGATAGATATAGATAGTTATGTTTATGATAGACAGATTTTTACAAAGATAGAGAATTATTTTTATTCTGGCTATCAGGAATGGTATAATTTGTGTGATGTCGAACAGATTTGTACTTAATTGTACGTTCTTTCTCTCTGATTCGTACTTGATGGAATGTTTTACTTCTTAATGTGTGAGGGGATAGGACACGGGATAGCAAAATAAATATACCGATTTTTAAGTATTGCATGATCCTCTTTTTTGTAATACTTTTGCAATAATAAAATTCAGTTAGCATGAACGTTGCCTGAGAGGTCTGGCAATAGGAGAAATAAGGCATGAGACCGATGCCGGAATCCTATTTCATGATCTTTAAAAGTAAAAGAAGAAGAAAAGCAGAATGAGTCAATTATTTTATAAAATCAGTTTACCGTTTCTCCTCATCCCCGTGTCAGTACCCTCTTCTCCAGAAGAAGGAGATCATGAAAACGAAATCGCCGCATCGCTGATCACTGAAGGTTCGTGGAATATGGATGATGGAAAAGTCAACTGGGAGAACCGTATGGACTTGAGTGGCCGGATGAGCCTCTGGGCTGGAGGAGAGGCAGAGATGTCCGTCATCGCTACCCAGAATACCCGTATTGGCGAGGGGAAAAGTTGGACAGTGCTGGATGATCCCCAATCGTTCTCTAATATACAGACGGATGAACAAATTCCCCTTTCCTTAGCCCTGCTTGGCATTACACAGCAGGTCACCAGCCGTTTCAGCGTCTTTCTTGGCGTCAGGAATATGAATGGAGATTATTTCAATACTCCCCTTACCAGTTTGTTCCTTAACAGTTCTTATGGCATCTACCCCACGGTGGCAGACAACTGGAATATCAGCAATTATCCAGAGTCTTCTTTGTGTTTTCATCAGGAATGGAATCCTTCAGACCATATTACCTTCCGGAATTCCCTCTATAATGGTATGTCTTCTTATCATTGGGACAAGGAGTTTCGTTTCCGTCCTTCAAAGGATGGATGGATAAATGTTTTTGAGGTGGGCTATGAGACCCCTGGAGGAATAAAAGATTTCAGCAAAGAGTACCATCTCGGTGTGGTTTGTGGCCACACCCCCCAGACGAAGGTGGATGAGAATGGGGACGAATATACGACGGGCAAGCATTTTGACTGGTCAGTCTATGGCCTGGTCGAACAACCTCTCCTTTCCGGTTTGCACCCACTGGGACTGCTCCTCCAGGGTGGCTATGCGCCTAAACGTAAAAATGAAACTTATTTATATTTTGCAGCCGGTGTGGTCTGTGCTCATCTTCTTAAAAGGGATGATGCCGCAGGCTTGACCTGGAACCGCTCCCTGTACAGTGGCGGCGTGGAGGAGAATTGCATGGAGCTTACTTACAGTCTTCCTGTAATGCCTCATCTTACCGTCCAGCCCACCCTTCAATCCTTCCGTATCACAGGCGAATATCATACGGTGGCGCTGCTGCGAGCCAGCCTGGATTTTTGAAGACCATTCTGCACCGTATGCAGCATGTCACCGGACGGTTTGTCCTGTTAATATAGCCTAAAAATATGTAAAATGCGATTCTTTTTAGTGGTAATCATCTGGAAATATCTAATTTTAGCTCTAATTTATTTATTTCCTATGCAACGAATCCTGAAAGTCATTCTTTTTCTTCTGGTAGCAGAAACAAATCAATTGTTATATGCACAGAGCAATTCATCGTCAGATCATCAACCGTTGGCGGTATGCAACATCCCCTTTGTGCAGAAAACCCATTATTGTGCCAACCAGGGATTGACGATCGTTGGCAATACGATCTTGCATTTCAAAGCATCGAAAGATGATCATTCCTCTTATGCAGATATCTTGCGATGGGATCTTAATTATCATCCGCTTCCACCGATGAGGCACAACTTAGGTCATGCTGCAACGGTTGACTATAATCGTGAGGCAGATGTGCTGGCCGTTGGCAATGGGACGTGGAGGACTACGATAAGACCGCGGCTGGATCTGGTCTCCCATTTCCTGAGGAAGGTCAACTCAGGTGCTGAAATTACCATTAACGGTCAGGATGTCATCTCCATTCCTCTCGCTACTGATAAAAAGGAAATCGGGGGAAGCGGGCTGATCTGTACGTGGGGAGGAAATCCCAGGATCATTTACCTGCTGACAGGGCAGAATGCGCCGAGAAAGATTTTCAGATGTATGCTGGGGGTAGGCTCCGCGGACTTTTCCGATCATTCTGAAAAGCAGGATGATGAAACCTCCTGGGGAACCTTGATAAAGGGGAAGTCTGATCATGAATATAATGGAACACTGAAGGTTCTGGATGCCTATACGGGAGAGGAGACAGGAGTATATCAAGGATGCTGTTACCGTAATGGTTATATTTATCTGTGTACGGGATATAAGGAACCTCATCTCTTGAAGATACAATTGAATGCTGACCATACTTATTCCATTGTACGGAAACTGACTCCTGTCACTTATCATCCTGATGGGAGCATCATTTCCTGTGAACCTGAAGGATTGTGTTTTAAGGATAAGGATACAATGATCGTAGGAAGTACCGGTGGTATTACCGGTTTATTGGAGGTCAGTTCTTTTTAATGATACGGACTCTTCCGGAGACAACGGGTCGTAATCTTATCCGTAAAAACAAGTTGGATTTTTTTTGACTGGTATTAAACTTCTGTTTCGTATTTACATCTAAGAGTACAGTATGACTCGATTTATGATTTTCTTCTTGCTGATGTGCTGTACACTTACGGCCTCGGCACAAGGGCAGGTAAAAGGTAAAGTGCTGGATAAGAAAAATAATGAGCCTGTTGGCTTTGTCACGATCCGTGTTTCCCATCAGGACAGTACGGACCTTGTAAAAGGTTCCGTGACTGATTTGGCCGGAAACTTCAGGATTGAGGGGCTCCCGGATGGCCTTTATACTCTTTCTGCAACTTATGTGGGCTATCGTGACTTGAAACGTAATTTTAAGATTACGGACAAGAACCGGAGTGTACGTTTCCCGCTTCTCTATCTTTCTGGGGATTCCAGAATGCTGAAGGAGGTGACGGTCACAGGCCAGAAGGCAACCGTAAAACTGGAAGTGGACCGTAAATCCTTTGATGTGAGTCAGTTGATCTCTAATTCAGGAGAAGCAGCTACGGACGTCCTGGAGAACATCCCTTCCGTGGAAGTGGATAATGATGGCAATATTTCCCTTCGCGGGAATGAGAGCGTGGAGGTCTGGATCAATGGGAAAGCGAGTGGGCTGACCTCTGACAACCGAGCCCAGATCCTTCAGCAGTTACCTGCCGAGAGCATTGATCATATTGAAGTCATTGACAATCCTTCTGCAAAATATTCTGCGGAGGGTTCTGCCGGCATTATCAACATCGTGTTGAAGAAGGACCGGAAAGCGGGCTATTACGGTTCTGTGCAGGGAGGAGTCGATACCCGTGGCGGAGCCAGCAGCAGTTTTAATTTCAATTATAATAATAAGTCTGTTGATGCCTATCTCAATGTAGGCTATCGTCATTTGAAGAATCAGGGACAGGAGAAAAGTGAGCAGAATTTTTTGAAGACGGGGGAATATCAGAATTATGATACCCATGATGATAAAATGGGTAATAACTTGTTCTCACGTGCTGGCATTACCTGGCACGCTACGAGCCATGATGATCTTTCTCTGAGTGGTATGATGATGACCGGAAAATTTAAGGATTGGAGCACTACACCTTATCATAATGGGATTTCAGGAGGAGATGGAGATTCCTATCTCCTTTCGCGGTATTCGCACAGCAACAGTCCTATGGATATGTATTATGGCGAATTCGACTACCGTCACAATTTCTCTGACAAGCACTTCCTGAATCTTACCGTAGATTTCAACAGGTGGAAAGCAGATAATAATAATTATTATCAGGATTCTACGGTCTATTTTACGGAGGCGAAGCCTACAGACTATGAATTTCAATACCGTCCGCAATATATCCGTAACCGTTCACAGGAGGTAAAACTCGACTATGAGAACCAACTGACGAAAGCTTTAAAACTGCAGGCCGGCTATCAGGGCAACTTCTCACATGAGAATACTCCACAGGAATCATACGTGGATAATACTTATTGGGATGGCAGAGACCAGAAAGAAGACCAGACCTATTTTAACCGGTTCATCTATGATCTGGATATTCATGCCTTGTACCTTACCACACAGTACCAACTAGGGAAGTGGGGGATCATGGGCGGATTGAGAGGGGAGTACTGGAAGGTGAATACGGAAAGTTATACCTGGGAACAGGAATATGATCCGTCAAAGCGTGTACCGGCTTTCAGGAAAAATCAGTTTCAGCTCTTCCCGAGTGTGTTCATGAGTTACCAGATGACCAAGAATGATCAGTTGCAGATCAATTACACACGGAGGCTGCGCCGCCCGTGGGGAGGACAGCTTAATTCTTTCAAGAACACGAGTGATGCTTCCATTATCTCTTATGGAAATCCGGAGCTGACACCGGAATACTCACACTCTTTCTCCTTCAACTATCTTCGTACCTGGACGGAACATTCCCTTCTGCTAAGTGCCTATTACCAGCCTACTTCTGACGTTATCCAGCGTATCAACTATCAGAGTAGTGCTGACGGACTGATGTACCAGACAAACCTGAATGTGGCTAGCAGCCTGAGCACTGGCCTTGAGGCAACACTACAAGATAAACTGTTCCGTATCCTTGACCTGACCACGAATGTCAATGCTTATTATTATAAGCTCGATGGGTTCAACTGTAACATGGATGGACAGACGATCGTCGGAGCGGGGGAGCATAACTTTATCTGGAATGCCCGGGTGATGGCCAGTCTTATCCTGCCTTATGGAATCTCCTTGCAGTCCTCTGCACAGTATCGCAGTCGTCAGAGTATCGCACAGGGTTACCGTAAATCGAATGTCAGAATGGATTTCAGCCTGAGAAAGAATTTCTTCGATAAAGCCCTTGTCTTGTCTGTGAGTTGCCATGACTTGCTTAACAGCCGTAAGTTTGAGACCTATACAAGTTCTGAAACTTTCGATCGCTATCAACTGAAACGGCGTGGAGGGAGGAAGGTCAACTTTACCCTTACCTGGAACTTTGGCAATATGAAGGCTAAGCCGAGTAAACCGAAACAGATGCCTGCGGGGGATGAAAACTCAGATGTGGAACAGGGCAGTGATTCTTCTGACATAAACGATAAATAAGGGGCCCTGTCCTCCCCCTTCGCGATGTACTGAAACAGTTGTAATCAATTGACGGGGGACACCCGTGGGGACAAGGGAAGATGGCATGGAATTCCATAACAGTTAAAAATATATAATAATGCAATGTTTTCAATTGTAACTGCCACTTTCCTTATTTTTTATGTTTATCTTTGAACATAATCAGTTAGTCCCGGTCATTTTAACCCATTGAGAGCATAACTTCTGATTTTAACATAACTAATATCAATAATATAATCAATAAAAAGGAGGATGATGATGTTGAATAAAGAAATAGAGAAAGCCCTGAATGAGCAGATCAATGTCGAGATGTGGTCAGCTTATTTATATCTGTCAATGGCTGCCTATTGTCACTCCATGCGACAGACAGGTATGGCACGATGGTTTGAAGTCCAGTTCAAAGAGGAGCAGGATCATGCCAAGATCCTGTTCAATTATGTGATCCGCCGTGATGGCAGGGTTATCCTGGGTGCAGTGGAGTCTGTTCCTAAGGAATGGCCATCCGTCCTTGAGGTGTTTGAAAGTACATTGAAGCATGAGCAGGAGATTACGAAAAAGATCAATGAACTTGCTGCTTTGGCAAAAAAGGAAAACGATTATGCAACGGAGAGCATGCTTCAGTGGTTTATCGATGAACAGGTGGAGGAAGAAGATAATGCAAGAGACATTATCGATAAGTTGGAGATGATCAAGGACAACGGTTTTGGCATCTATATGCTGGATAAAGAGCTTGGAGGAAGAGTTTATCGTCAGGCTCCGCCGTTGACTAATTCGGTTTTGTAGGAATATCAGAAATAATTTTGAGCACCTGCCCATAGGACAGGTGTTTTTTTGTGCCGAACAGAAAAAGATATTTTCCGAATTGACAGGAAAAGATTTAAAAAGCGATGGATTGTTACGTGGATTTATGGAAAAGTCGTATCTTTGTGGATCAGAATAAATTAATAGATAATTGATATGATGGCAAAGAAAGCTTTATTGATGATTCTCGATGGATGGGGAATCGGTAAACACGGTAAGGGTGATGTAATTTATAATACTCCGACTCCTTATCTGGACTATTTGAACGCAATTTCCGCTCATTCCCAGTTGATGGCTTGCGGTGAAGATGTAGGCTTGCCCGAAGGGCAGATGGGCAACTCGGAAGTAGGGCATCTGAACATTGGCGCCGGACGTGTTGTCTATCAGGATCTTGTGAAGATCAATAAGGCTTGTGCCAGTGGTGATATTTTAAAGAACAAGGAGGTGATCAGCGCCTATAGTTATGCCCAGAAGACCGGAAAGAAGTTGCATATCATGGGATTGACTTCGACCGGTGGCGTACACTCTTCCCTGGCTCATCTGGAGAAATTCATCGAGATCGGTAACGCCTATCATCTGAAGAAGGTGTTTGTTCATTGCTTCATGGACGGTCGTGATACAGACCCGAAGAGTGGCAAGGGCTTTATTGCAGAGGTACAGAAGGCCTGTGATGCCAATGGTGCCCATATCGCTGATATTGTCGGTCGTTTCTATGCCATGGACCGGGATAAACGCTGGAATCGTGTCAAGGAGGCCTATGACCTGCTCGTTGAAGGGAAGGGAAAGCAGGCCGGAGATCTGCTGCAAGCCATGCAGGAAAGTTATGATGAGGGGGTGACAGATGAGTTTATCAAACCGATCCATAATGCTCAGGTAGATGGGACGATTGGCGATGGTGATGTGGTCATCTTCATTAATTTCCGTAATGACCGTGCCCGTGAGTTGACACAGGTGTTGACCCAGGCAGATATGCCGGATCAGGGAATGCATACGCTGAAGGATCTCCAGTATTATTGCATGACCCCATACGATGCTAATTTCAAGAACCTGCATGTTCTTTTCCCGAAAGATAATGTCCCTGACACTCTTGCCGAATATCTGAGCAAGCAAGGGCTTCGTCAGTTACATACTGCTGAGACCGAAAAATATGCCCATGTAACCTTCTTCTTTAATGGTGGCCGTGAGGCTCCGTTCCCGGGAGAGGATCGTATCCTGGTGCATTCTCCTAAGGTTGCTACCTACGATCTGAAACCTGAAATGAGTGCGTTTGAAGTGAAGGATAAGTTGGTCGGGGCTATCCAGACTCAGCAGTACGATTTTATTGTCGTCAATTTTGCCAATGGGGATATGGTCGGTCACACGGGTATCTATCATGCGATTGCCAAGGCTGTTGCAGCTGTTGACCATTGCGTTCATGATGTGATCGAGACCGCCAAAGCCAATGATTATGAAGCAATTATCATTGCAGATCACGGTAATGCAGACAATGCCATCAACCCGGATGGAACTCCGAATACCGCGCACTCCCTGAATCCCGTGCCTTTTATCTATGTAACCAACAACAATTCGGCTACGGTGAAAGACGGACGTCTGGCAGATGTAGCACCAAGTATTCTGCATATTATGGGTTTGAAACAACCGGCAGATATGACAGGTGAGAATCTGATCACTGATCATCAATGAAAGATGATCGGACTAAGGGCGTGATCATGAGTGTTAATCGGAAAGAATATGAACGTCAGGATTGAAGAGAGTTGGAAGAAGCGTCTGGGAGGAGAATTTGACCAGCAGTATTTCGTAAACCTTACGAATTATGTTCGTCAGGAATATATGCATCACACTTGCTATCCGCCGGGGAAACTTATTTTCAATGCTTTCAATCTTTGTCCTTTTGATGAGGTGAAGGTCGTCATTATCGGCCAGGACCCTTATCATGAGCCCGGTCAGGCCATGGGATTAAGTTTCTCTGTGCCTGAAGGGGTCATGATGCCTCCGTCGCTGGTGAATATCTTCAAGGAGATTCAAATGGATCTGGGAACACCAATGCCGCAAAACGGCGATTTGACACGCTGGGCTAAGCAGGGGGTGCTCCTGTTGAATGCTACGCTGACCGTACAGGCTCATCTGGCTAACAGCCATCAAAAACTCGGCTGGGACCGTTTTACGGATGCGGCTATCAAGGCGTTGAATGCCGAGCGGGAGCATCTGGTATTTATGTTATGGGGAGGCTATGCTCGTTCCAAAGCTGCCTATATTGATCGTAACAAACACCTGATCCTGGAATCTGTACATCCTTCTCCGCTGTCAGCCAATCGTGGTGGCTGGTTCGGGAACCACCAGTTCTCACGCTGTAATGCGTATCTGGAACAGAATGGGATCCCTCCGGTACAATGGTGACAGGTTATGGTATGAAGGTCCTGGATATATTTACCCCTGATGATCATGCATAAGAACAAACTTCCTCTCTTGCAGGTTGGCAATGTCCTGGTGGATCCTGCTGTCTTCACTGTGCAGTTTTGCTGTGACCTGGCGGTCTGCAAAGGCCGGTGTTGCGTAGAAGGTGAGGCGGGACCACCGGTTACCGACAAAGAGGTAAAAGCCATAGAAGATTGTATTCCGACAGTGGCAGACGATTTATCGGCTGCCGCAAAGGAGGTCATTCAGCAACAGGGTATCTGGTATGTGGATACAGACCGGGATCTTGATCTGAGTATTGTGGGAAGCAAGGATTGTATCTTTACTTGCTATGACAGGCAGGGCATTTGCCTTTGCGCATTGGAAAAGGCTTATCGTGCAGGAAAAACGGAATTTCAGAAACCTATCTCCTGCGCTCTTTATCCCTTGCGGGAAAAAGATTTTCACAATGGCACTTTCGGGCTGGCTTACAGATGGTGGAATGTTTGTGAGGGTGCTTTGGAAAAGGGGCGGAGACAGAATCTGCCTCTGTATCTGTTCTTAAGGGAACCTCTTATCAGGCGTTTCGGTCAGGAATGGTATGATTTACTTTGTGCTGCGGCGGATCAACTGAAAGTCACGAAACGGATGCCTGCCGGGGATAAACAGCATTGAGGGCATTTTCCATACAGAAAGACCAATGCTGTTTCTCTGCAGTGTCCCTTACTTGCTTCTTAACTCTTTCTGTATTCAGAAGGAGACATACCTACTTGTTCTTTAAAGTATTTTCCCATAAAACTCTGGTTGGGGAAATGAAGTTCCTCTGAGATCTCTTTGATGCTCTTTGTTGAATTCTTCAATTGTACACGGATTTCCAGTGATACGTAATTGTCAATCCATTCATTGGGCGTGCGGTGGCTTACGGCCTTGACCGTCTCTGAAAGATATTTAGGAGTGATGCATAGTTGGTGCCCGTACCAACTCACCCGTCGTACTTCCTTATAGTTTTGTTCTACCAGTCGGATAAAATCACTGAAGATCGTCTCTGCACGCGTTTGCTTCGTGTTGTTTACGTTTTGTATCTTGTAGATAATGTTACTCACATCACTGATCATAGCAGAAATGAGCAATTTTACGGTTTCTTTACGAAAATGGTGTTCTTTTTCTCCTAATTTTTTCTTGATAATCTTAAGGTAATTGAAAATATTTGACTCTTCTTCTGAGTTCAGTGAAAAAACAGGATGACTTTTGGAAAAAAGGAACAAGGCAGACTGCTCATGACTACCCGCGATGATCTCGTGAAAGAAATTGTAACTGAGCATGAAGGCAATGCCATCACAGTCACGGCTCAGCATGAAATTATCAGTAATCTGCCCTTCGCCGATGATGATGATGTCTCCTGCGGTGATGCTCCTTTCAGTAGTATCTACCGTATACTGCGCCCTGCCTTTGGTACAAAGGGCGATGAGAAGACAATCCATCCTTCTCGGTTCACTGGGAAGTGGAATATCGGAAACACGGTCGAAGAGTAACAGGTCATCATCGATGTAGTCTTCTGTCTTGTATAGGGTCTTGGCTTCTGAGATGGTGACTTGTTTCATGTCTTTATTGTTCATAATTGCTCTTTTTGGGGGCAAATATAGTCATTATAATTTACATTCGTGTGATAAAACAGGAAAAACAGAAGTGCTTTTAATATATACGGACTTTTCGACCTCTATTTTAGGCATTTTTATCAGAATTTTTCTCCAGTCATCATTCTCTTTTTCGGAACAGTAAACTTTTCTATGAATTTTAGACCATTTCTTCTCGTCTTCATGACTTTGAAGCTGAGGAAGTTTTATAATTGATTAATGGTGGGTCAGGCTTTTCTATAGGCTATTCAAAATCCCAACCGGTCACCGGGCTGATTACAAGTCCTTCGATGTTCTGGATTTGTAATCAGCCAGATCGGAAGAGCACACGTCTGAACTCCAGTCACTTAG
>ENA-UOOK01002395-UOOK01002395.1-fermentation-metagenome-genome-assembly--contig:-NODE-2395-length-23231-cov-10.710390_pt1 | contig 23231 bp, 25 predicted proteins | sample MGYA00245777_ERZ724023 | MGnify/ENA primary metagenome ERZ724023 (study PRJEB28704, sample SAMN03018312) | fermentation metagenome | biome: anthropogenic terrestrial biome; feature: soil...
TGAATTGATTGGTTTATTATTTATCTTACACTGTTCAATTTTCAAGGATCAATGCTATTTCATTTATATCAAATAGCAAACCGCTTCATCAGCGGCACTAATTATATTATCATCTTTTATAACTAGTGTCAACACATTATTAAAATCTATTTCATTTTCACTCCACATTTTAAAGTAAAGAATAAAATAAAGGATGCGCTATTTGTTATAAATAACACACCCTTTACTTAAAAAGCTATTTAATAAACTTTTTACTTCCCGCTATTTTCATTTCCAATGCCATTATTATCGTTGTCATCATTATTTATTTTAGCAATAGATACAACTTTAACATCTTCCTCTGCTCTCATAAGTGTTACACCTAGAGTGTTTCTGCTTGTTTCAGATATATCAGCTACATTCAATCTAATTACAGTGCCTTGATTATTAATAAGAAGTATTTCATCGCTATTATCAACAACCCTAGCCCCTACTAGATTTCCAGTCTTTTTTGTAACCTTATATGTCTTTATTCCTTTTCCACCTCTGCCTTGAACAGTATACTGTTTTAAAGATGTTCTCTTGCCAAAACCTTTCTCACTAACAGTCAAAAGTTTTAATGATTCAGATACCAAATCCATTCCTACAGCAATGTCTCCTTCTCGAAGCGTTATACCCTTAACCCCTGCGGCAGCTCTGCCCATTGGTCTTACATCACTTTCTTTGAACCTGATGCTATACCCATTAGCCGTAACTATTATAATTTGTTCGTCTCCATCTGTTAATCTAACTCCTATAAGTTCATCGCCTGGTTTTAGATTTATGGCATTTAATCCATTTTTCCTAATAGCTTTAAACTGCGTTAAGGAGCATCTTTTAACTATACCATTCTTTGTGACCATGGTTAGATATTTATTATCTTCAAACTCTTTTATTGTCATTACAGCCTGTATTCTCTCTTTAGTGTTTAGCTGCAAAAGGTTTACTATGGCTATTCCTTTTGCCTGTCTAGAAGCCTCTGGTATCTCAAAGGCTTTCATCTTATAAACTCTTCCTTGGTTTGTAAAGAATAATATATTGTTATGAGTAGAAGTAATAAACAGATTTTCAACAACATCATCCTCACGGGTTGAAAGTCCTACAATTCCCTTTCCTCCTCGCTTTTGAGCTGTATATGTGTCAATACTTAATCTCTTTATATACCCAAAATGGGTAAGAGTTATTACCACGTCCTCTTCTTGTATTAAATCTTCTATATCTATATCATCCATTTTTCTTGTTATTTTTGTTCTTCTTGCATCAGAATACTTCTTTTTAATTTCAAGTATCTCTTCTCTAATTATTTGATATACCAATCTTTCATTTGCAAGTACTTCTTTTAAATAATTTATTGTCTTTATAAGTTCAGCATATTCTTCCTCAATTTTATCTCTTTCAAGACCTGTTAATCTTGCAAGCCTCATATCAACAATTGCTTGAGACTGAACTTCTGTAAGTCCAAATCTTTCAGTTAAGTTTTGCTTTGCATCTGCTACAGTCTTTGAGCTTCTGATTATGTTTATTACCTCGTCTATGTTATCGAGAGCTATTCTTAAACCCTCTAATATGTGTGCTCTTGCCTCCGCCTTATTTAAGTCATACCTTGTCCGTCTTTCTATTACTTCTTTTTGAAAGTCTAGATAATGTTTAAGCACTTCTTTTAGATTTAAAACCTTTGGTTCTCCATCAACAAGTGCAAGCATTATAACCCCAAAGGTATCCTCTAGCTGGGTATGCTTGTATAATTGATTTAAAATAACGTTTGCATTAGCATCCCTTTTTATTTCTATAACTATTCGCATTCCTTCTCTGTCAGATTCATCTCTTAGATCTGAAATGCCTTCTACTTTTTTATCTCTAACTAGATCGGCTATTTTTTCTATAAGCCTTGATTTGTTTACTAAATATGGAATCTCAGTTACAACTATTCTAGATTTACCGCCATTCATTTCTTCTATTTCAGCTTTTGCTCTAACCTTTATTTTACCTCTGCCAGTCTCGTAAGCTGATCTAATTCCATCTTTGCCCAATATAATTCCTGCAGTAGGAAAATCTGGTCCTTTTATTTTGGTCATTAGCTCTTTTATTGTAACATCTTGGTTGTCAATCATCATTACAACCCCATCTATTACTTCTCCAAGATTATGGGGAGGTATATTAGTTGCCATACCAACTGCAATTCCTTGAGAACCATTTACCAAAAGGTTTGGAATTCTTGAAGGCAGTACTGACGGCTCCTTTAATGTATCATCAAAGTTTGGTATAAAATCAACAGTTTCTTTTTCTATATCTCTAAGCATTTCAGCAGAAATCTTACTCATTTTAGCCTCAGTATAACGCATTGCTGCAGGGGAATCACCATCTACAGAACCAAAGTTACCATGACCATCTACAAGCATATACCTTGTAGAGAAGTCTTGAGCAAGCCTAACCATAGCATCATAAACAGAGGAATCTCCATGAGGATGATATTTACCTAAAACATCTCCGACTATTCTAGCGCTCTTTCTATATTGCTTATCTGCAGATAATCCAAGTTCATTCATAGAGTAAAGTATTCTTCTATGAACAGGCTTTAAACCATCCCTTACATCAGGAAGAGCTCTCCCTACTATGACACTCATAGCATAATCAATATAGCTTTTTTGCATTTCATCATTTATATCTACTTGAACTATATTTCCTTTATTATCTTCCAATCCAATATCTCTCCTTTACAGCAGCTTTGTTATATATCTAGGTTCTGTACCTTTTTAGCATTTAACTCTATAAATTCTCTTCTTGGTTCTACCTTATCACCCATAAGCAATGTAAATATCTCATCAGATGCTATTGCATCATTTAAGGACACCTGAAGCATTGTTCTTGTATCTGGGTTCATTGTTGTTTCCCATAATTGATCAGGATTCATCTCTCCAAGGCCCTTATATCTTTGGAGAGTATAATTTTCTTTGCCTATCTCATTTAAAAGCTTTTCAAGTTCTCTATCAGAATAAGTATAATACTCTTTTTTGCTTTTTATAACTTTATATAAAGGTGGCTGAGCTATATAAACATGACCATTATCAATTAAAGGTCTCATATACCTATAAAAGAATGTAAGAAGCAGTGTTCTTATATGAGCACCATCAACATCAGCATCCGTCATTATAATTATTCTATGATACCTCATCTTTTCTAAATCAAAATCATCATCAATTCCTGCTCCAAAAGCTGTAATCATTGACCTTATAGTGTCAGAACTTAATATCTTATCAAGCCTTTGTTTTTCAACGTTCATTATCTTTCCTCTTAAAGGAAGTATTGCTTGAGTTTTTCTATTTCTTCCTTGTTTAGCAGAACCACCAGCTGAGTCCCCCTCGACTATAAATATTTCGCTGAGGCTAGGATCCTTCTCAGAACAGTCTGCAAGCTTTCCTGGAAGAGATGTGCTGTCAAGTACGCTTTTTCTTCTTGTAAGTTCCCTTGCCTTTCTTGCAGCCTCCCTTGCCCTTGAAGCATTTAATGCTTTATCAAATATAGCCTTAGAAACCAAAGGATTTTGCTCCAAAAATGCAGTTACCTCTTCAAATACAACATTCTCAACTATACTTCTAACTTCAGTATTCCCAAGCTTGGTTTTTGTCTGCCCTTCAAACTGAGGATTTGTAAGTTTAACCGATACTACTGCCATAAGGCCTTCTCTTACATCTTCTCCTGATAAAGTTTTGTCATTGTCTTTTATATAATTATACCTTTTGCCATAATCATTAAATGCTTTTGTAAGTGCGGATTTAAAACCTATAAGATGGGTTCCACCCTCTGTTGTATCTATATTGTTTGCAAATGAAAATATATTTTCATTATAGCTGTCATTATATTGAATTGCTATTTCAACTATTGTATCGTCTCTTTGCCCTTGTATATAAATAGGTTCAGGATGTAAGACCTGCTTATTTCTGTTTAGATATTTTACAAAGGAGGCTATCCCCCCCTCATAGTGGAATGTTTCTTCTTTTCCATCTCTTTCATCTTTTAAATTTATCTTTAAACCTTTATTTAGAAAAGCTAGCTCCCTAATCCTCGTAGCTAATGTATTATAATCATACTCAAGAACTTCAAATATCTCATAATCTGGCTTAAATACTATTTTGGTGCCAGTGTCTTTTGCATTCCCAACAATATCAAGACCTGTTACAGGCTTTCCTCTCTCATACTTTTGCCTATATATATGGCCATCCCTTTTAACTTCAACTAAAAGCCACTCAGACAATGCATTAACAACTGATGCACCAACACCATGAAGACCTCCAGATACCTTATAGTGGCCCCCTCCAAATTTTCCACCAGCATGAAGAACTGTAAGTATTACCTCAACAGTTGGTTTTTTCATCTTAGGATGAATTCCAACTGGAATACCACTTCCATTATCAGTAACAGATATTGAATTATCTTTTTGTATAACAACGTTAATGGTATCGCAGTATCCATCCACCGCCTCATCTATACTATTGTCTATTATCTCGTACACAAGATGGTGAAGCCCCGTAGGACCAGTACTTCCTATATACATACCAGGACGTTTTCTAACAGCCTCAAGGCCTTCAAGAACTTGTATCTGACTTTCATCATAATTCGAAACTTTTTTTACCATACCTATCCCCCTAAATGCTTGTGAGTATAACTTTATATATTTATCGTGCTTTTTTAAAATAGAATAAGATTTATTTTAAAATTCTATATCATACAAAAACCGTAATGAATATTCACTACGGACAATTTATAAAAACTAAAGGTTTTCTACAAAACCGCCTCTTCTACAAAGAGTCACAGAAGAAATAGGAGAAAGATACACAATGCTCTTTTTATTTTTCTCTGTTAATATCAATGATTTGGGTTCATCTTTTGCTATGCGCCTTACAAAACCATCCTCATCTGCTATTTTTAAAAACTGTTTAGTATCATTAGAAATTTCTGATGAACCTATATCTATTATGGCAATTACATCGTTTAAAGGAACTACTATATTTTCTCCTATATGAATAAACATCAACTTAACCCCCTAAAATTTAAGGTAAGGTTTCTACCCACTTCTTAATTAAATTACAAATACATATATAATTATACCCTTATTTTACATTTGCTAAAAGCGTTTTTACATTAGCCATGCTTACTGTTTACTATTTTTTGTTATATATTAACTCTACATAAAGAGCCATTGCTTACTTTATAAATATATCTATCATTTTTTCTAAAATCAATTATATCATTGATGCTTGTGCATGTAATTATGGTTTGTATATCTTTTAAATTCTCAAGTAAATATTTTTGTCTATTTATATCAAGCTCTGAGAGAACATCATCTAATAAAAGTACGGGATACTCCCCATTTTCCCCCTTCATAAACTCAAGTTCTGAAAGCTTCAAAGATAAGGCTGCAGTTCTCTGCTGGCCTTGGGATCCATATACTTTCACATCAATATTGTTTACATATATTTCAATATCATCTCTGTGAGGCCCCACTGATGTAGAGCCTCTATATATATCATTTTTTCTGCTATTTACAATATCTTTATATAAAACCTCTTTTATATCATCCCTATCCATGCCATCTTTGAAACTCCCTGAATAGTAAATGTTTAATTCTTCTTTTCCCGATGTTATCTTTCTATGAACAAGTTTTGCCAGTATTGATATCTTATTAATGAATTCTGCCCTATAACTTACTATTTTAGACCCATAGCTTGATAGCTGCTCATCCCATACATCAAGGGTATTTAATAAAGATTTATCGTACTTTATTGATTTTAATAGATTATTTCTCTGCTGAAGTATTTTATTATATTGCTGAAGATTATAATAATATCCAGGCTTTACCTGAGATATGTCAATATCTAGAAACCTTCTTCTAAATGCAGGCCCTTCTTTTACTAATTTTAAATCTTCTGGGGAAAACATTACAACATTTAGGCATCCAAAAATATCTGAAAGCTTATTTATCTTCAGACCCCCTAATTTTACAACCTTCGGTTTATCACTGAAAAATGCTATTTCTATATTAGTTGAAATGTCCCTTTTCTCGACTTCTGTCCTCACATATGCTATTTTTTTATTCCATGATATAACTTCTTTATCTTTAAACGTTCTATGAGATCTTCCAGTTCCACACATGTAAATTGATTCAATAAAATTAGTCTTTCCTTGGGCATTATCACCGAAAAAAATATTAAGCCCGGAATTAAGAGGCACAGATATCCTTTCATAATTTCTGTAATTTTGTAATACTACCTTCTTTACATACATTAGAACACTCCTTGGCAAGTCTTCAAAAACCGACTCTATAATTATATCACAAACATATGTTCTTATTCTACAATAAATTCGTTTCCCCCTTCTACTGCAATAATATCGCCTTTGTGCAATTTTTTACCTCTTTGCAATATTATTTCATTATTTACCTTAACTTTTCCTTCTAGTATTATATTTTTTGCATCTGCTCCGCTTGCTGAAACCCCAGCCCATTTTAAAAACTGATCTAGCTTTATAATATCTGTATTTATACTAATTTTCTCCAAGTTTTTTCCTCCTTAAAAATATAATCTGGCTTTAAAAAAGCCCTAGATGGGCTTTTTAATCTTTAGCTTGCAATTAATCTTACTGGAAGTATTAGATATACATAATCTTCACTTCCTATTGTTTTTACTAAACAAGGGCTTACACTGCTAGAAAACTCGAGGTAAACCTCTTCTTCATCTATTATTTTAAGTGCATCTATAAAATATTTAGAATTAAATGCTATCTGAAGCTCATTTCCTTCAAGTACTATTGGAACCTCTTCATGAACATTTCCGAATTGTGAATTTGATGTAATTATCATATTATTATTTGTAATATTCATTTTAATAAGATTTGTCTTGCCTTCCTTTGCAAGTAGAGATGCACGCTCTATACTATCAAGCAGCATTTTACTATTAGCCTTAACCCTTAGTTTATACTCATCAGGTATGATCTGCCTATAGTTGATAAATTCACCTTCTAATAACCTTGAAATAACTCTTGTATTTTCTACTTTAAATAAAATATGGTTTGGTGTAAATGTTATTTCTACTTCCTCATTTGATGAATCCAAAATTTTTCCAACTTCATTTAATGTTTTACCTGGTATTACAACACTTATATTGCTGGATAAATCAACATTTGATTTTCTAAGGGCAAGCCTATATGCATCAAGTGCAACCATACTAAGTACCCCGTCCTTAACCTCAAATAAAACTCCTGTAAGTATTGGTCTTGTTTCATCTTGGGCTGTTGCAAATATAGTCTGTCTTATCATATTTTTAAGCAAATCCTGTGGTATTTTATACATTGCATTTTCATTTATTACAGGTAATTCAGGGTAGTCTTTAGGGTCTTGGCCTACAACATTAAATTTAGATTTACCACAAGTTATTATTGTATTATATGTATTATCTGATTCTATAGTTATAGTTATATCAGGTAATTTTCTTATTATTTCACCAAATAACCTTGAATTGATAACAACTGAACCCTCTTCTACTACTTCCACGTCGCTGCTCATTTTTGTTTCTATACCCATATCAAGATCTGTTGCTGTTAGAGATACTTGATTATCTTTTCCTGATATTAATATACCATCAAGTATTGGTAAGGTTGTTTTACCTGTAACAGCTTTTTGTACAGTACTTATGCTATTAAGTAAAAAGTTTTTTGAACAAACTATTTTCATATTGATTCCTCCCTAAAAGTTTTCCACAAAAAGTTATGAAGAATAATTAACTATATATAATATAATAAATAAAAAATATTAGTAATAATAGTAGTAGGCCATGTGATTATGTGGATAACTGTTTCTAGTTCATGTTATCCACATAAAAAGAAAAAGATAACCCTGTGGATAAATCTAAAATAAAAAATGGAGTTATCCACATAATTATATTAAAAAGCAATAAAAAAACTTATCAACATATAATTAAGATGTAATTCATATGCGAATGTTAATAACTATTTTTGATTTAATCGCTTGCTTAATTCATTTATTGTCTGCTTTAATGATTCATCCTCTTCAATGCATTTGCTAATTTTATCGTATGCGTGTATTACTGTTGTATGATCCCTTCCCCCAAAGGCGTCTCCTATTCTAGGGAGTGAAAGGTCTGTTAGCTCCCTTGAAAGATACATTGCTATCTGCCTTGGAAAAGCAACATTTCTTGTTCTCCTTTTTGATTTAAAGTCTTCAATCCTTAAATTATAATAGGATGCAACCACGTCTTGTATAAGGTCAACCGTAATTTGCTTTGGAGTATTAGATATAATATCTTTCAATGCTTCGCTTGCAAGGTCAATGCTAACCTCTTTATTAGCAAGAGATGAATAGGCAACAACTCTTATTAAAGCGCCTTCAAGTTCTCTTATATTAGATTGTATCTTACTTGCTATGTAGGCCATTACATCATTGGATATATCTAAATTATCCATGTCGGCCTTCTTTTTTAATATAGCAATTCTCGTTTCATAGTCTGGCGGCTGAATATCAGCAATAAGTCCCCATTCAAAACGGGATCTTAATCTATCTTCTAATGTTGGTATTTCTTTAGGCGGTCTATCACTAGAGATAATTATTTGTTTATTTGCTTCATATAAATCATTAAAAGTATGGAAGAATTCCTCTTGAGTCCTCTCCTTACCTGCGATAAACTGAATATCATCTATTAAAAGAACGTCAATGTTTCTATATTTATTTCTAAATGCTACATTTTTATCATCTTTTATAGAATTAATTAATTCATTTGTAAATTTTTCGGAAGAAACATACATAACCTTTGCCTCTGGGGTATTGCCAAGTATGTAATGACCAACTGCATGGAGCAGATGAGTCTTTCCAAGACCAACTCCACCGTATATAAATAAAGGGTTATAAGCCCTAGCTGGAGATTCTGCAACAGCTAAAGAAGCTGCATGAGCAAATCTATTGCTATTTCCTATTACAAATGTATCAAAAGTATATTTAGGATTTAGCACCTGAGCATTTAAATCCTCTCTTTGGATATTATTCTTTTTATTTTGGCTTTTATTTTGGTTATTAAGTACCCTTAAAGCATCCTCATTATTTACAATAATTTCTATATTGTAGATTTTAGATGTTAGTGATTTTACGGATTTAGATATAAGAGGTTTATACGTATCATCAAGAATATTCTTGGTTACGTTGTTAGGAACCTTAAGTATTATGGTATTGCTATTCATGCTATATGGTTCTATGCATTGAAACCATGTATTGTAATTAATCTCGGTAAGTTCGTTCCTAATCATATCAAGGGCATTACCCCACAATTTAACCAGTTCATTATCCATAAAAAATTACCCCCTAGTGAAATATTAAATGTAAGGATTATTAAAGCCTGGAAAAATGCAAAATTCCAGGCAAATATTTTATAAGTAGGCTATGCATAGCAATAAAAATTTTCTATTAATAAAAAAAGTTATCAACAACTTTATCCACAAACAAGGATTTATTTTAAATGTTGACAGTTAACAAGAAAATTATACACAATGTTGTTATAAATGTTAATAAAGTGGAGAAAATATAAAATAAATTATTCTATCCACTTATTCATAAAATAAGTTATAAACACAAGGAATAAGCGAAAATAAAGCAGTTTATTAAATGATTCACCTAAAATCAACAAGTTATGCACAGGGTTATCAACAGATTGTGTATAACTATTGGTTTTATACAAGTTATCAACAACCATTTATATAATATCAGATTTAACGTGCTTATTCAATAACTTATCCACAAAAAACACAGCATTATAAATTAAATTATTAACACTTATATGTTTCTTGACATATAAACAAGCTAAATATATAATTTGAATAGTATGTACAAAAGTATGTCTATACAAAGGCTTATCTTTGCTATATGAGCCAGCGTTTTCAAACGGACGCTTGGTAGTTTCAACTAATAGATAGCAGATAGTAATACGTAAGGGGGTGTTGTTTGTGTTACAAACCTATCAGCCAAAAAGAAAGCAAAGAAAAAAGGAACACGGCTTCAGAAAAAGAATGAGTTCTAGATCTGGTAGAAAAGTTCTTATGAGAAGAAGGCAAAAAGGAAGAAAAAGATTAACAGCATAACAGTATAAGGCCGCATGAGTGGCCTTTTTCTGCAGCTTAAATTCGGAGGGCCTTATTAGATAATGAAAAATGAAGGCAGATTAAAAAAAAGTAAAGAATTTGGATATGTATACAAAAGAGGAAAATCCTATGCTGATAGGTTTCTTATTATGTATATAGTACCTAATAACAGTCAGAGTAATAAAGTAGGTTTTTCAGTTAGTAAAAAAGTAGGAAACAGTGTAAAAAGGAATAAAATAAAAAGAAGGCTTAGAGAGATCTTTAGGCTTAATAATAATGACATTAAAAAAGGATATAATTTAGTTTTTATACCAAGGGCACAAATAAGTAAAGCAGAATATAAAGACATAGAAAATTCAATGATTAATTTATTTAAAAAAGCGAAAATATTAGAAAATAAAAGAGACGAAAGGTGATAAATTGAAATATATTTTTATATATTTAATTAAATTTTATCAGAAGTTTATTTCACCTTTAAAACCACCAAGTTGTAGGTTTTACCCTACATGCTCACAATATGCAATTGAATCAATAAAAAAGTATGGTAGTATTAAAGGAAGCTATCTTGCAGTAAAAAGGATCATAAGATGCCATCCGTTTAATCCAGGGGGATATGACCCGGTACCATAAAAGAGGAGGAGTGAAATTTGCTAGATCCTATTGTTAAAGGACTTACTAGTGTTTTTAACTGGATCCACACAATAGATCCAGTTAGTAATTATGGAGTAGACATTATAATATTTACAGTTCTTATGAAATTGATCTTACTTCCATTTAATATAATACAGACAAAATCAACAGTAAAGACTCAAGCTATACAGCCTAAATTAAAGGAATTACAGAAGAAGTACAAAAATGATCCCCAGAGAATGAGTCAAGCTCAAATGGAGCTGTATAAATCAGAAGGTGTAAATCCATTTGGAGGATGTTTACCTATGCTTATTCAGATGCCTATTTTGTTTGCAGTTTATTATGTATTTAGAGATTTTCCATTTGAAGGGGCAAGATTTATAGGAATTACCTTAGGAGTTCCACTAAATAAATCAAATCCTATATATATAGGAGTAATATATGCTGTAATATCAGGACTTACAACATATCTTTCCACATGGCTTTTAACTCCTAAAGATCAGGAACCAAATGCAATGACATCGGGAAGTATGAATATTATAATGTCAGTCTTTTTTGGATGGATAAGCTGGACTGTATCAGGAGGCCTTGCATTATACTGGATAGTAAATAATATATTACAGATGGCAATGCAGTACTTTTTAAATAAAAGTGTTGCTAAGAAATTAAATATGACAGAATAAAAATTATCAATAAATTTTATTTATGAGTAAACAGGGAGGTGAATTATTCCTGTGAATAAAGTAATTGAAAAAACAGGCAAAACTGTAGAAGAAGCAATAAACAATTCCCTTAGTGAACTAAATCTAACCCGAGATAAGGTTGATGTAGAGGTGTTAGATGAAGGAAACAGAGGCTTGTTTGGGCTGTTAGGAAGCAGACTTGCGAAAGTTAAAGTTACTGTAAAGTATGATTATGCACTAGAAGCAAAATCATTCTTAAGACAAATACTAGACAATATGGATATAAAGGCTGAAATTAATGTAGAGGATACGGAAAATGGGCTTAAAATTAATATGACAGGACCAGATATGGGGATACTTATAGGTTATAGGGGTGAAACCTTAGACGCTTTGCAGTATCTTATAAGTCTTGTAATTAATAAAAGCAAGACATCAACAGAATACAAAAGAGTTATACTTGATACGGAAAACTACAGACAAAAAAGAGAAGAGACACTTATTAAGTTAGCAAATAGGATTGCAATAAAGGCTAGAAACCAAAAGAGAAATGTAGTACTTGAACCTATGAATCCTTATGAGAGAAGGATAATACATTCTGCTCTTCAAGATAATCCTTATGTTACTACACGAAGCGAAGGGGAAGAACCTTATAGAAAAGTTGTAGTTGAGTTAAAAAGATAAGGAAAAGGCCCAAGATAGGGCCTTTTTTGGTGTTCATTATTAAGGACTGTTATTATTGTTTTGGGTTTATTGTTTACTCCTTATTGGTATAATAATATATATGAGCTAAAAAGAACCTAAATGAGGGTGGTATATATGTTTAATGATGATACTATTGCTGCTATATCTTCTGCACCAGGTGAAGGCGGTATAGGAATAGTTAGAATATCAGGAGATAATTCTTTAAATATATTGAATAAAATATTTAAAGGTTATAAAAATAGAGGTATTGAAGATTTAGAATCTTACACAATGAGATATGGATTTATTTATGATGGAGAAAAAAAGATAGATGAGGTAATAGTAAGTTTTATGAAAAGTCCTAAAACTTATACAACAGAAGATATAGTTGAAATATACTGCCATGGGGGGCCTATACCTGTTAGAAGGATTCTAGAAACTGTATTAAAAACAGGTGCTAGACTTGCAGAGCCAGGAGAATTTACTAAAAGGGCCTTTTTAAATGGGAGGATTGATTTATCCCAAGCTGAAGCGGTTGTTGATATGATACGTTCAAAAACTGAAAAAAGTGCAGATGCTGCTTTAAATCAGCTGCAAGGTGCATTAGCTAATCAGTTAAAAAAGATAAAGGAATCCCTTATAGATATAATGGCTCATATAGAAGCAACCATAGATTTTCCAGATGAAGATATAGATGATGTTTTATATGAAAGCCTTATTAAAGACTGCGACAATTCTATACATGATATAGATAAACTAATAAAAACTGCGGATACAGGCAAAATATTAAGAGAAGGATTAAATACAGTAATAGTTGGAAGACCTAACGTTGGTAAATCTTCTCTTTTAAATGCATTAATAAATGAAAATAGAGCAATTGTTACAGATGTACCAGGCACAACAAGAGATGTAATAGAGGAACAGTTAAATATAAGGGGAATCCCAGTTAATCTAATTGATACGGCAGGTATTAGAAAAACTAATGATGTTGTAGAGAAAATTGGGGTAGAAAAGACAAAAGAGTATTTTAATAAAGCAGATATAATTATTTTTATGCTAGATTCTAGTGAAGAATATACTGAAGAGGATGAAGAAATATTTAAACTTATTAAAGATAAAAAGACTATAATACTTATAAATAAAGTGGATTTACCAGAAAAACTAGATAGAAGTAAAATTGATAAATACAAATATGGGAAAACCATTATAGATGTGTCCATAAAGGACAATAAAGGAATTGATTTATTAAAGGATGAAATATATAATTTTGTTTACAGTGGGGAAGTAAAGTATAATCAGGAAATACTTGTTACAAATATAAGACATAAAAACTTGTTGATTAAAGCAAAGGACTCTTTAATTAATGCTAAAGATACAATAGTTCAAAAACTACCTTTAGACTTTGTTTCTATTGATTTAAGGGAAGCCTTAGATTCAATAGGGGAGATAACTGGTGAGACAATACAAGAAGACATTGTAAATAGGATATTTAGTAAGTTTTGTATAGGAAAGTAGGATGATTTTATGGCATATAACGCAGGAAAATATGATGTTATTGTAGTAGGCGCAGGTCATGCTGGCTGTGAAGCAGCCCTTGCCTCAGCAAGGCTTGGTTGTAGTACACTAATGTGTACCATAAATTTAGACAGCATAGCACTTATGCCTTGCAACCCTGCTATAGGAGGAACGGCAAAGGGACACCTTGTTAGAGAGATTGATGCTTTAGGCGGGGAGATGGGAATAAACATTGATAAGACTTTTATACAGTCAAAAATGTTAAATACGGCAAAAGGGCCTGCAGTTCATTCACTAAGGGCACAAGCAGATAAAAAGGCTTATCAGGCAAATATGAAGCATACCCTAGAGAAACAAGACAATCTTACTGTTAAGCAAGATGAAATAGTAAAGCTTGAGGTAAAAGACAATAAAGTCTGCGGGGTTTACACTAGAAATGGTGCCTTTTTTGAATCTCCAAATGTAATACTAACAACTGGAACATATCTAAAAGCGAGAGTAATAATTGGAGATGTTTCATACAATAGTGGACCTAATGGACTATTTGGTGCTAATGAATTATCCGACGATTTAGTTAAACATGGAATTAAACTTATGAGGTTTAAAACAGGGACCCCTGCAAGGGTAAACAGGAAAAGCCTTGACTTTTCAAAAATGGCAATACAGCCTGGAGATGAGACCATAACGCCTTTTTCCTTTATGACTGATGAGTTAAACAGAGAACAAATACCATGCTATCTGACATATACCAATGAGAAAACTCATGATGTTATAAGAAGAAATATCAATAGGTCACCTCTTTATAGTGGAGATATAAAAGGTGTAGGAGCGAGGTATTGTCCATCTTTAGAAGATAAAGTCATGAGATTTCCAGATAAAAAGAGGCATCAGCTATTTATAGAGCCTGAGGGAGAAAATACAGAAGAGATGTATGTACAGGGTATGTCAAGCTCTCTGCCTGAAGAGGTTCAAATAGAATTTTTAAGAACTATATCAGGGCTTGAAAATGTTCAAATGATGAGAACTGCTTATGCAATAGAATATGATTGCATAGATTCAACCCAGCTTAAATTATCTCTAGAATTAAAGGAAACAGAGGGACTATTTTGTGCGGGGCAGATAAATGGAAGCTCAGGTTATGAAGAGGCGGCAGCACAAGGTATAATAGCAGGCATAAATGCAGCCTTAAAGAGGAAGAAAGAGGAACCTTTAATAATAGATAGGTCTGATGGATATATAGGGGTATTAATAGACGATTTAGTAACAAAAGGTACTAATGAACCTTATAGGATGATGACATCAAGGTCTGAGTATAGGCTTATATTAAGGCAGGATAATGCTGATGTAAGACTTACACCAAAAGGATATAATATAGGCCTTGTAAGCGAGAGTCGGTACATGAGGTATTTAAATAGAAAAAGAGCTATAGAAAATGAGATAGACAGGCTCTCAAATGAATTTATTACTCCAACAGAAAATGTACGTGATTTTTTAGATAAACTAAAAAGTGCTGAAATAAATAGGGGCATATCTATTTATGAGCTTTTAAAAAGACCTGAGATAACTTATGAAAACATTGCTCCTTTAGATTCTACAAGACCTGAAAATATAGATAAAAGCGTAAAGCAGGAGGCAGAGATACTTATTAAGTATGATGGATATATAAAAAAGCAGTCAATTCAGGTTCAGCATTATAAAAAGCTTGAAGGGAAGCTGCTGCCAGAGGATATAGATTACAATAATGTTTCTGGTCTTAGAATAGAAGCAAGGCAAAAATTAACGAAAATAAGACCTGTATCTATTGGTCAGGCATCAAGGATATCAGGAGTATCTCCTGCAGATATATCAGTACTTTTAGTCCACCTTGAAAGAGAAAAAAGAGAAAAAAGTAGGAGATAATATGGATAATACGGAATTATTAAAAAGCGGGTTAGACTTTTATAATATAGAGCCCAATAATGAAATAATAGAAAGATTTAATATATATACCAGAATGCTGATTGAATGGAATCAAAAGATAAACCTTACTGCAATAACGGATGAGAAAGAAATAATAATAAAGCATTATTTTGACTCCATATCTTGTGTAAATACAGGCATTATTTCTGATACTCAAGATAAAAGCATTGTAGATGTGGGAACTGGTGCAGGGTTTCCAGGCATTCCTATAAAGATTGTAAAACCAAGTATTAGGCTTACTCTTATTGATTCATTGAAAAAGAGGACATTATTTTTAGAGGAACTTACACATGAGATGGGAATAGATTGTGAAATAATACATGGAAGAGCAGAGGATTTAGGGAAAAATAAGGATTATAGAGAAAAATACCATATTGCAGTATCAAGGGCCGTGGCAGGCATGGCAGTATTATCCGAATATATTCTTCCATTTGTTAAAATAGGAGGAAATATGGTATGCCTAAAAGGTCCTGCAGTTTTTGATGAGTTAAAAGATGCGGAGGCTGCAATTAATATATTAGGAGGAAAATTTGTAGAAACATTGCCGACAGATGTTTACAAAAGTAGCCTTACACGTTATATAGTAATTGTTGAAAAAACAAGTAATTGCCCAACAAAATATCCAAGAAAAGCGGGAACAGTAGAAAAAAAGCCATTAGGTTTATAAGAAAAGAGAAAAATATGTAAAACGATTTATAGAAGTATAATTCGAAAAGTATGCATATATAGAAGGAACATAAGATACAATGGCGAATTTATTAATATAAAAGATAAAAGTGGATTGTATTATTAGTATTATGAGTAATGATGAAAAGGAATGATGTAAATGGCTGTAAATAATGGCAGAGAAATAAAAAACATACCCTTAGAATTGATACGTCCTAATACATATCAGCCAAGAAAGTATTTTAATCAAGAAAGCTTAGAGGAACTAACTAATTCAATTAAGACCTATGGTGTCTTGCAGCCAATCACTGTCAGGCAAAATGGGTCAACCTATTATGAGCTTGTAGCAGGGGAAAGAAGGTTAAGGGCTTCAGAACTTGCAGGGCTTAAAGAAATACCTGCAATAGTGATTGATGTAACTGATAGTGATTCTGCCGTGCTTGCTTTAATAGAGAATCTTCAAAGAGAGGATTTAAGCTATATAGAGGAAGCAGAGGGGTATCAAAATCTTATTAAAGATCATAACTATACACAAGAACAGCTTGCGGCCATAATTGGAAAGAAACAATCAACAATTGCCAATAAACTAAGAATTTTAAAGCTTTCAGACAATGTTAAAAGTAAATTACGTGAATATGAGCTTACAGAGAGGCATGCAAGAGCTTTACTTAAAATACCAGATGAAGAAACTCAGCTTAAGATAATAGAAAAGGTAAAGGAAAAGGGATATACTGTAAAAAGGACTGAAGAGATTGTAAACTCAGAGCTATTAAAAATGGAAGTGGCTGCAGCTGAGGAAAATAAAAAAGGGCAAAAGATAAAAAAGGCTATTATGAACGCAAGAATATATGTAAATACAATAAAAGGTGTTATGGAAAAAAATGGTGTAAGCGCCCAATACTCTTACACTGATAAAGATGAATATATAGAGGTAGTAGTTAAAATACCAAAGGTTCTATAAGGTGCAGAATTTCTGCACCTTATATTTTTCCCAATAATAACAAAAGGCCTATTGCAATAAAGGCTATTGCAGAAGCATTTTGTATAACATTCGGAGGAACATTCTTTGCTAAAAAGTCTCCAGCAAAAACTCCTAAAAATGAAGAACAAACAAGAGCAAGAGATGAACCTATAAATACTGGCCATATGGTTTTATTTTTTGCTACAAGCAGCATCGTGGCTAGTTGGGTTTTATCCCCAAGCTCTGCTATAAAAACCATTAAAAAGGTCGTGATAATTATTTTTATCATATAAAACCCTCCTAACATTCTCTATTTATTATATTCAAATACAAAAACATATATTAATATTTGATAAAAGACCTTATAATAGAATAAGGAAGAAGAAGAGATGAAAAACAAGAGAGGTGAGGAAATGGCTAAATCCATAGCTATTTTTAATCAAAAGGGAGGGGTTGGGAAAACCACAACAAATATCAACCTTGGTGCTTATCTAGCCACATTTGGCAAAAAGGTGCTAACAGTTGACATTGACCCTCAAGGGAATGCAACAAGCGGTATTGGTATAGATAAGGGAAAAATAAAGTATTCTGTTTATGATGTAATAATTGGAGAAATAGATCCTAAAGAAGCTATACTTAAAACATGCGTAAAAAATTTGTATATATTGCCGTCAACTGTTCAACTTGCAGGTGCAGAAATAGAGCTAACAGATGTTGATAAAAGGGAGATAAAATTAAAAGAAGCTATAAAATCTATTGAGGATGATTATGATTATATCTTTGTAGATTGTCCCCCATCATTAGGACTTTTAACAATAAATGCATTAGCCGCTGTAAATAGTGTTATAATACCAATACAATGTGAGTTTTATGCATTAGAGGGAGTGGGGCAACTTATAAGAACGGTTCAATTAGTAAAACAAAGATTAAACCCTGAACTTGAAATAGAAGGGGTAATATTATGTATGTTTGATAGCAGGACAAATCTTTCAACTGCCGTTGTTGATGAGGTTAAAAAGTTTTTTAAGGGTAAAGTTTATAAAACAATGATACCTAGAAATATAAAATTAGCAGAATCGCCAAGTTATGGACAACCAATACTTTTATATGATCCTAAGTGCAAGGGAGCAGAAGCTTACGAAAGCCTTGCAAAGGAATTTTTAAATTATGAAAGAAAACAAAAAAGGAAGTGATATAAATGGCTACAAAGAAATCTCCTCTTGGCAAGGGAATAGAAGCACTTATACCAATTATGGATATTGATGAGGCAGAAGATGATAATAAAAAACAAGTTATGGAGATTGATATAAATTTAATTGAGCCTAATGATAACCAACCTAGAAAAAAGTTTGATGAAGAGAAGTTAGACCAGCTTGCTGATTCAATTAAAGAACATGGAATAGTGCAGCCTGTAATTGTAAAAAAAGAAGGGGAAACTTATAAAATAATTGCTGGTGAAAGAAGATGGAGAGCAGCAAGAATTGCTAAGCTCAAAACAATTCCTGCAATAGTTAAAGAACTTACAGAACAAGAAGTAATGGAAATATCTTTAATTGAAAATATACAGAGGGAAGATTTAAACTCTATTGAAGAAGCTTTAGCATATAAAACATTAGCAGAAGAGTTTAACTTAAAACAGGAAGAAATAGCCGAAAAGGTTGGAAAGAGCAGATCAGCAGTTGCAAACGTTTTGAGGCTGCTAGATTTAGATGATAGGATAAAGAGTTATTTAGTAGATGGAATAATAACTGAAGGCCATGGGAGGGCATTACTTGCTGTAACGAATAAAGAATTACAATATGAACTTGCAAAGAAAGTAATAGATGAAAATTTAAATGTAAGACAAACTGAACAGTTTGCTAAAAAAATTATGACCTCAAATAAAAAGACTAAAAAGTCTACTACAACAAAAAAGACACTATTTATTGATGAGTATAGGGAAAGGTTAACCCATGTATTAGGGACTAAAGTTAATATAAAACAGGGAAAAGACAAGGGCAAAATAGAGATCGAATACTATTCTCTTGATGATCTTGAAAGGATAATGGGTCTGTTTAACGAATAATGTTTCACATGAAACATTATTCTTAAACAGTGTTTAATCAAGGGTGTAAATACATATATTATAATATATGATTGTTGCTTGACAGAAAAATTATGAATATGCATAAAGGAGATGTGGCGTGGGTATGTTAGAAGAGTTTATAAGGGATTATGATATATATATAATATTAGGACTCATAGGAATTGTTTTAGTTATGGTGATTATAATGATAATAAACAATGTTAAAATATCAAAGCTTTCAAAAAGGTATAAAAAGTTTATGAGGGGGAGCAAAGATAAGAATTTAGAAGGGCTTCTGCTAGAAGTAATGGATAAGGTTGATAGGGCAACGGATAAGACTGACGAGGTAAAAGGCATGTATAGGGAAATTGAAGATAGACTTGATGAATGTGTACAAAAGGTAAGCGTAGTAAGATACAGGGCCTTTGAAGATATGGGGAGTGCCCTAAGCTTTTCTATAGCACTTCTTAATGCAAATGATGATGGAGTTATTATAACCGGCATATATGGGAGAGATGAAAGTACTACATATGCAAAACCAGTAGAAAAAGGTGTACCTAAGTATGACCTTTCAGGCGAAGAGGAACAGGCAATGAGAGAAGCCATGGGAAAAAGCCTAAGAAAGGCATTATAATAAAATATAGCTAAATAATAAGATGAACATGAATAAAATACCCACTTTTTGAAGATATTATTTATAATATTATTTTTAAGAGGTGGTATTTTATTATGACTACTGTTATAAGCGTAGAGGATAGACTTGATAAGTTATATAATGAGCTTAAAAGATTAAACTATAATGTTTATAAGTTTTCAGATGGGGTTGTATCTGATGTCGTAATATATTCTGGGGAATATAACTCGTTTAATTCTATAAGTTCAGCGGGTATTGCAGACAGTGATACCGAAACATTTTTGATAAATGGGGATAATTTAAAAGGGTCAGATGTTCAAAATATAATAGAGACTAAACTATATAGCCCACTTTTTTAGGGGGAAACCATGGATAATAAAAAGGATATTTCGAATATTGAAAATAGCAAAGATAAAAATAAAAGAAAAGTAAAATATAAAAAAAGTAGTGAAAAGGACATCAATTTGTTTAAACAGAAGGTAAAGAAACAATTGGTTTAGCAAACAGCAAACAGCAAACAGTATACTGTTTACCTGCTTAAATAAAATAGTAAATCAAGCGTCTTGAAACGGGCATTATACTATTGCTAATGGATTGGCTTAAATTCCTGATAGTAAAAGTCTTAGGGAAAATAATTAGTCAATATGTCATTCGTGGTGTATTGAAAGTTATTTAGTACCTAAGAGCCCCATGTCTTTAGGCGTTGGGAGTTCCAGCAATAGTAGCTTCTCTATTTCAAGTGAGGAAAGAGCAATTCCTTCTGATATGGTGTCCGCCATTTTAATTACAGTATTAAGCCTTGTATTTTGAAGTACTAGATATTCCATATAACCGCTTACATTTACGATACCCTTTATGTTAATATCCCCAACAGGGATAAGGTTTTTGTTAACACCTGCGCCAGGATATATAGGCCCTTTAGATATGTTTATAGAACCAACACTTTCTTCCTTGCCAAGGCAGGCATCAATAGCAATAATAAAAGGATTCAGGTATTGTTTATTTATAGCTTCAATCTTAGAAGATAAATTCTTAGCATGAACAGGATTCTCTAAAGTGCCTAGAACTACAATTCTATCTGAACATATATTAAGTAATTTGTGTCCAATTAAAGGGCCTAAGCTATCCCCAGTGGATCTATCAGTCCCAATACAAAGGAAAACAACGGTTTTAAAGGATTCATCCATAGAGGAAAAAACATGATATATAAGATGTTCGCTAAATTTTAAAGAAGCATTAGAATCATTAGAATTGATTATAGATTTACTTTTATAAGAAAACATATATTATACATCCCCCATAAAAAAATTTGCTATACAATCATATAGCTTATAATATTTCCTTATATGGAGAATTGTATACATAAAAGAAGGCAATTAATTTTGTAAATTGCCTTCTTCTATAGTCTTTTTATTTTCTGGGGGTTCAGTATCAATATTAAAATAACCAACCCTTTTTAATACATTGTAAAAAACTACATAAAATATAGTAAATATCATACCAGCAAATCCATGGGCTTTAAGCCCAATAAATAAGGCCATAATTATTGCTAGTGGATGGACTCCAAGGGATGAGGATACAACCTTTGGCTCCAGAACTTGCCTTACAACTGTTATAATTATATATAAAACAAATAATCCAATACCTCTTACATAATCTCCGCGAATCATAAAGATTACTGCAAGAGAGTTTAATACTGTTCCAGGCCCTAAAATGGGTAGAATATCACATATAGCGGTTATAATGCTTAATATAACAGCATATTTAATATTTAATATTGAAGTCCCAATATAAGCCTCTACAAAGGTTATAGAGATTAACAAAAGATAAGCCAATATATATTTACCAATCATCCTATTACCTTCAACTATTACCTTTTTTACATTATTACCTTTGTTTCTTGATAAAAAAGAAGAAACTCTTTTTTTAATAGACTGAAAGTCAATTGAAACGTAAATGGCTGTAAGCAATGAAAAAAGATATACCATAAAAACTCCAGGTATTTTCATTAGCCAGTTTATTAAATAATTAATTCCCGTCATAACAGTAGAAAAGGAGCCTGAAAAGAACTTATCAGCAGACTTTTTTATACTGTCTGCAATAGCAGGATCAAGCCTTGCTAAATAAGAAGATAAATTATCTATAAATTTAGGACCTTCTGTTTTAAACCATTCTATGGCAATAGGCAGCATAGAGGACAATGTAATAAGCTCATTAACTATATTGGCTATAAGAATACCAATTAAAGTAGAAAATATCCCAAATACAATAAGCACGGCAATAATACTTGTAGCTTTTCTATTAAACTTAAACTTCTGTACCAAAAGGTTTATTAAAGGCTCACATATAAGAGCAACAATAGCACCTAGCACAAAAGGCAGAATATAAGGCATGGCCGCATATAAAGAAAAAAATAAAATTATATAAAAAACTGTATATATTGCTATTTTATCAAATGTAAGAGTAGTGTTTTTTTCCATCATAACCTCCTTGTAAAAATATTCCATATTCTCATTGTATCCATTTAAATTCTAATATATAATAAAGTATAAGTGAAAAGAAGGGGTGAAAAGTATAATGGAGTTTAATTTGATAGATATAATAATACTATTGATAATAGGTATATATGCAATAAAGGGATTAGTTAAGGGCTTTATACTATCAATAGCAAATATTATGAGCTTTTTCCTTTGTTTTATACTCTCCAAATCTTTGTCACCACGTTTAACAAATTATATAATTAACTATACTAAAGTTGGAGATACAGTCAATAGCTATATTGCAAAAAAGTTTCAGATTAATTCTTTAAGCATTGCAAACCTATCTAAAATTATGGGAGTGAGCAAGCTAACAGAGGATGTTTTGCCATCAATAGTTATAAATATGTTTGCCTTTATAATAATTTTTGCGGCTTCATATATTTTACTAAAGTTAATTGCAAACGTGTTAAATATAGCATCTAAACTTCCAATAATAAATCAGTTTAACCACATTGGAGGATTATTAATTGGGGTAATTGAAGGGGTGCTTGTAGTATTTCTTGTATTCTCCTTATTAACAATTATTATACCAGCATTGCCAACCTCAAGTCCATTAACCAAATCCATTGATTCTTCAATAATTGCATCTAGTTTTTATAGGTATAACTTTATAACGGTATTAGTAAACGGGGTATCATTAAAATAACGCTATGTTTTAAGTAACTGTTGGTTTTTAAACAGGATATGTTGATTGACTTCCGCTGCTCCAAAATGCCTATTTTTCTCTAAATAAGTAAAGTGG
>ENA-UOOK01002396-UOOK01002396.1-fermentation-metagenome-genome-assembly--contig:-NODE-2396-length-23213-cov-5.737672_pt1 | contig 23213 bp, 21 predicted proteins | sample MGYA00245777_ERZ724023 | MGnify/ENA primary metagenome ERZ724023 (study PRJEB28704, sample SAMN03018312) | fermentation metagenome | biome: anthropogenic terrestrial biome; feature: soil; material...
GCTAAAGAAATTTCGATACAATATATAGTGTTTAACTTGTTTTAGGCTATCAATATATTGTATCGAAATCCTCAAATCAAATAAGAACGCAAAAAGCCCTACTTTAGCTCAATCGCATCAAATGGGCACTTGTCAAGACAGTTGCCGCACTTAATACAGGCTTCCTGGTCGATGACGTAAGGCTTTTTCGGCTCACCACTGATGGCATTTTCCGGACAATTCTTAGCGCATAATCCGCATCCTTTACACGGATCGCTGAGGATCGTATATTGCAATAAAGCCCGACACACTTTAGCGGGACATTTTTTATCCCTGATATGAGCTAGATATTCATCACGGAAATTCCGGATCGTACTGAGCACCGGATTAGGAGCCGATTGGCCTAACCCACAAAGGGCAGTAGATTTAATCGTTGTGGCTAATTCCTCAAGCAGTTCCAGATCTTGCTCTTCGCCCTTCCCTTGGGTGATTTTGGTTAGAATATCCAACATCCTTTTGGTACCGATCCGGCAAGGAGTACATTTCCCGCAAGATTCGTCCTGGGTGAATTCCAAGAAGAAACGGGCCACATCCACCATACAGTTGTCTTCATCCATAACGATTAACCCGCCGGAACCCATCATCGAACCGGCAGCCACCAGCGATTCATAATCCATAGGCCGGTCCAGATCCTTTTCCGTGAGACAACCGCCGGACGGACCACCGGTTTGCGCCGCCTTAAACCGTTTATGGTTCGGAATCCCCCCGCCTAACTCGAAGATGATCTGGCGTAAGGTGGTACCCATCGGTACTTCCACCAGGCCGGTGTTGTTTACTTTACCCGCTAAGGCAAAGACCTTTGTTCCCTTGCTTTTCTCCGTCCCAATTTGTTTAAACCAGTCGGCGCCCTGGGTCAGGATGGCCGGAATATTAGCGTAAGTTTCAACGTTATTTATTAAAGTGGGTTTACCCCATAAACCGTGGGAAGCTGGGAAAGGCGGTTTCGAACGGGGTTCGCCGCGCTGGCCTTCGATGGAAGCAAGGAGCGCTGTTTCCTCACCACAAACAAAAGCGCCGGCCCCGACCCTAATCTCCAAGTCAAAGGAGAAGTCGGTCCCAAGTATATTTTCACCCAACATCCCAAATTCATGGGCTTTTTCAATCGCATCACCAAGACGTTGCACGGCTAAGGGGTATTCCGCCCGGACATAAACGTAGCCTTGGTCGGCACCAACCGCATAACCGGCGAGGGTCATGGCCTCGATTACTGAATGGGGATCGCCTTCTAGCACGCTACGGTCCATAAAGGCGCCGGGGTCACCCTCGTCGGCATTACAGATCACATATTTCTGGTCGCCAGGGGCTTTCCTGGTAAACTCCCATTTTAGTCCGGTGGGGAAACCAGCCCCTCCCCTCCCCCTTAGTCCAGAGTCTTTAATCTCCTGGATTACTTGTTCGGGCGTTGACTTAGAGAGGGCTTTTCCAAGCGCGATATAGCCGTCCCGGGCAATATATTCCTCAATCGATTCGGGGTTGATGAGCCCAACGTTGCGGAGGGCAATTCTTTTTTGCTTCCGGAAGAAATCGATCTCATTATAAAAAGGAATCTGTTCGCCGGAGACCGGACGCTCAAAAAGCAGCCGGGTGACGTATCTTCCTTTGATCAAATGTTCTTCAATGATTTCCGGAACATCCTCCGGGGTTACTTTGTTGTAGAAAATTCCTTCCGGGTAAACAACCATGACGGGTCCTAAGTCACAGGTACCGATACATCCGGTTTCCACTACTTTAATTTCTTCTTCTAAATTATGGGCTTTAATTTCGGTTAAGAATCGTTGCAGGACATCTTTACAGCCCGAAGAGAGACAACCGGCGCCACCACAAATTAAAACATGAGTACGATATAGTTTCATTTGTTTTTTCTCCTTCTTCCTGATCGCTATTGGTTTTAGTTTAAAGGCTCTCCATTTGGGTTAAACCTTTCCGGATATGTACTTCTAAATAAGCCAAAACCGTTGGGCTAGAAATCGGAACATCCGTTAGTATTTCTTTAATGCTTCTCGTATCAAAGCGATACTCAGCTTTTCCCCTCCGATGCCGGTAGAAAAAATCTACCTTTGGGTTACCAGCGATTAAGGTAATTATCGTTCCAGCCATATCCCCCATGGGCGGTGTATCCCAGTGGTTCAGGAGAAAACTGGCGGTTAATTTTGTTCCTTTTCCGGGCTCAGAACAAATGGTAAATTCACCGCCACAGCGTTTAGCGGCGGCAGCAAAGAGGGAAACACCCAAACCCACCATTCGGGTAGTTCGCGTCGTAAAAAAGGGGTCAACCGCTTTTTTTGTTGCCGTGGGGTCCATCCCCCGCCCGTTATCTTCGATGTCAATAATTAACCGATTTGCGGTAACATCTTCATTTAAATCAAGACGGATTACTGTTGCGGCCGCCCTTAGCGAGTTTTGTGCTAAGTCTAAAAGGTGTAGAGAAAAGTCTTTCAAAATAATCGCCAGACTTTGTTCCAAAAATCACAAGGCGGAAAAAATAAAAACCCCTTCGTAACCATTATACCGTTTCGTACTGCTTGATAATCTCCGGTATTTTTTCAGGAGTTAAACGTCCATATACATCTTCATCTATCGTTAACACCGGAGCCAATCCACAGGCACCCACGCAACGGGTTACCAATAGAGAAAACTGCCGATCCTCGGTGGTATCGCCAACTTTAATCCCCAGGGTTTCTTCAAGGGCTTCAACAATAGCGGCTGCTCCTTTTACGTAACAAGCGGTGCCTAAACAAATGCCGATACTATGCTCTCCCCTGGGTTTTTGGGAGAAAAACGAATAAAAAGTAACCACCCCATAGACTTCGCTAAGGGGAACATTAAGCCCTTCCGCTACTTTGATCTGTACTGCTTTTGGGAGATAACCGAAGATTAATTGGGCCTGATGAAGAACGGGAATTAAGCCGCCGGGCTTTCCTTGGTACTGCGTAATAACTTCATCAAGTTTCCGATATTTTTCATCGGAAATACCTTGGCAACATGCTTCTGTCATCTTAATTGCCTCCTCTAGAGTAGATCTGACTCTTCTTTTCAGAATATCATTATTATAACAAGATTTCAACGCATAGCGCTTGATTTATCCTGTTACAATAATGTTAATTGGGGAACGCCGGCAGGTCCGCCTTATTTGCAGTTGGTGTACAATCGTCCCGCGGTTTCAAAGGTCGTAAGTTTTGTTGAAAGCAGAACAATTCCCTCGGCGTTCGCCTTTTCAATAGTTAAGGGCTCAGGGACATTCCCCGCCGTAAATACAACAGCGGCCAAATTTAGTAATAACGCGACAGCTACCACATTAGAGTGGGTTTGGATGGTGATCCAGACCTCGCCTTCTCGGGCATGCCCCATCACATCACTTAATAAATCCGAAACATAAACACCGGTAAAGCTCTTGTCCATTTTTTCCTCGCCGCTTACTACTTCAGCTTCAACCCAAGTGGACAAATTGGCAAGGGTCATCTCTAATCATCCTCCTTTTCGGTCACCCACCCCATCGCCGGCGGTCTGATTCGGTAAAAAGAACCTAAAAAAAAATACGACAATTCTGTTTTAAATCCTGCTTTAAAAAGAATTGTCGTCTTGGAAGGATCGGCATACCTTCCCAGTGGGTTTACCCTGTTTATTCTTCTCGAATATAGACGGAATAGCCTTTCCCCAGCAATTCGTTTTGGAGTTTGTCGGCGTTGGTGGGATTGGAAAAAGCGCCAACTTGGACATAACAAGGAAGGCCTTTACTGACAAAAACCGGATAACCTTCATTCTCTAAGATACTGGCAACCTGAAGCGCTTCCTCCCGCACTGGGAACGGTCCGACTTGGACTTTAAACCGGACGCTTGTTTCTGCTGGGAAATACTCATCGGAATACATGTAACTACTGGTGGTGTCTGGTGGATTTTCCCGGGTAGTTTCCGGAAGTCTGATCGTCAAAGGTTCCTGATATGGCTCATTTATCCCTTGCACCGGTGACAATGGATCTTCAGTTACCCAGTCCTTAAAGAGGGTTCCAAAGATTACCCCCAAGGATATTGCAAGAAATGCAAAGAAGACCAGACCAGCTACTTTTGTCAATATTGAAGTAAAGGCCTTAAGTGATTTTTTACTTTCCAAGATTTGCCCCTCCCCATCAAAATTAGTAATCTCCTTAAATGTTACGACTTTCCCTGAAAAATATTCCTTAATTTTTACTCTTTACGGTGGGAGGAAAAATTATGACTAAAATTCCGTTTTAATCATAATTTACAGCAACAAATTTTCTGGGTTAAAGGACTATTCTGGAAATATCAGCGCCCAAAAGCGACAATTTATCCTCGATCCGCTCATAACCGCGGTCAATATAGGGGACCCCTTCAATGATGGTTGTTCCTTCCGCGGCTAAACCAGCCAGTACTAATGCTGCCCCCGCCCGTAGATCCGGGGCGATTACGGCGGCACCGGTTAAGCGTTTTACCCCCTTTACAACCGCACTTCTGCCTTCGACGCGGATATTCGCGCCCATCCGGACTAATTCGTCCACATAGCGGAAACGCCCGCCGAAGACATTCTCCGTAATCAGGCTGGTACCGTCAGCCACGGACATTACAGCCGTCATTTGGGGTTGTAAATCGGTAGGAAAACCCGGATAAGGTAAGATCGTAACATCAATCGGCACCAGTTTTTCTCCTGCCTTGACTTTCATGGTGTCACCGTCAATCTCAATGTGGATCCCGCTCTCTTTTAACTTCGAGGTCAATGCTTCAAAATGTTCGGGAATAATGTCAAGGAGGGTAATCTCTCCGCCGGTGATGGCAGCAGCCAAAATATATGTCCCCGCTTCAATCCGATCAGGAATCACCATGTAATCGACGGGTGTCGACCGCAGGGATGGGACTCCTTCGATGCGAATGGTATCGGTACCTGCCCCTCTGATCCGGGCACCTAAACGGTTATAAAAGTTTTGTTCTTCAATAATCTCCGGTTCTTTCGCCGCATTTTTGATCACCGTGGTTCCTTCGGCTAGAATCGCCGCTGCCATAATGTTTTCGGTCGCGCCGACACTGGGAAAATCCAGGTGAATATCGACCCCTTTTAATTTGCGGGCTTCGGCGTAAACATAACCGTGTTCTTCGACGATATCCGCGCCTAAAGCTTGAAAACCCTTAAGGTGTAAATCGATTGGTCGTTGGCCAATGACACAGCCTCCGGGTTGGTACAGTTTAACCCTACCGATTTTGGTTAAAAGCGGACCCATGACTTGAACAGAAGCGCGCATCTCCCGCACCAGTTCATCAGGGGCAACATAATTGAGGTCTTTCTTCGGCTTTATCCTTAAAACAGCTTCTTCCTCCCAGGATATTTCCACGCCTAAACTACGTAAGACCTCAATCATGGTTAAAACATCTTTAATTAAAGGGACATTACGGATAATACATTCGTTTTCCACCAAAAGGGAGGCGGCCATCAACTTCAAAACCGCATTTTTTGCGCCGCTAATGCGAACTTGACCACGGAGGCGCTGTCCACCGACGATATGCAATTGCTCCACCCGTGTCACCTCCTCCTAGCTGAATCATTGCTATATGCGTTTGTATTTTATGCAAAAGACATCATCTTAGTGACTCCGGGTTGGGGGATTGTCCCCTGTCGGCACCCATTTTCACTAAAACCAAAAACTTTAGAAATTTTCCTGCTGGGCACGGGAAATGTTCAACAAAATACCAATAGCGATCATAGTGATGCCCAAAGAAGAACCCCCATAGCTCAACAGCGGAAGGGTAAGCCCTGTTGCCGGTATGGTTGCGGTCACGACCGCAATGTTGATTAAGGCCTGCAGCACCAGCCAAGAGGTGATGCCCACGGCCAAGAGACTGCCATAAGGATCGCTGGTTGACAAGGCGATTTTGTATCCACGCCACGCCAGACCCAAAAAGGACAAAAGGATCAAAATTGTCCCCAATAACCCCAATTCTTCGCCGATGATGGAAAAGATATAATCGGTATGGGGTTCCGGTAAGTAGAAGAATTTCTGTCGACTCCGCCCCAGGCCTAACCCGATGACGCCACCAGAGCCCAAAGCCATGAGCGATTGGAGGATCTGCCAACCCGATCCTTTTGGATCTTGGGTTGGATCGATAAAGGAAAAGAGCCGTTCTAACCGGTAGGGTTCTTGAATAATTAAGGCGATTCCGGCGCCGATCGCGCCGAGACCAATAGTGAAAAGGTGACTGATGCGCACTCCGGCGGCAAAGAGCATTGCCACGAAAATGGCAAAAATAACAATCGTCGTTCCTAAATCCGGCTCCATCATGATTAAGCCACAGATTAACCCAACATAAATTAGGGGAATAAAAATGCCGCTGGAAAAAGTCCGCACTTCCGAGCCAATCTCCGTTAAATAATGGGCGAGGACAAAAATCAGGGCGAGTTTCGCAAATTCCGACGGTTGGAAGTTAAAGATTTTAAAATCAAACCACCGCCTTGCCCCATTAACTTCTACCCCAAAAAAGAGGACAACAACTAGAAAGATGGGAGCTAGGACAGCGAATAAAACCGTTAGTTTGCGGAAGCGATGATAGTCAAAGTTAATCGTTATGATCATCATAACCAGAGAAAGCAAGGAAAAAAACAATTGTTTTTTTCCGATCGCAAAAGGATCGTCACCGCCGGTCGTACTTAGGGCGCGCGGAAAACTAGCGCTAGTCACCATCACCACGCCAAGAATTAAGAGGAATAATACAATTAAAAGGATGAACAAATCAGGTTTTCCAGCTTTCATGTCCTCACCTCACCTTCACCCTATTTTATAGCCGGCCAGGCCCAATAATGCCAATAAGATCCCGACAATCCAAAACCGGATGACGACTTTGCTTTCGGAGAGGCCACCCAGCTCATAGTGGTGGTGTAAGGGTGCCATCCGCAAAATCCGTTTTCCCCTCGTCTTAAAACTGAAAACTTGAAGGATCACGGAGAGATTTTCGGCGACAAAGATACCACCGATAATGGGGAGAAAGAGCGCCGTATGGGAGAGGATGCCAATGGCACCCAAGGCGCCGCCTAAGGCCAGCGCTCCCGTGTCCCCCATAAACACCTGGGCTGGCGGGGCATTGAACCAGATAAAACCGATACAGGCCCCGACTAGAGCCGCCGCAAAGATTCCAAGCTGCATTTCTCCTTGGAGCAAAGCCAAGATACCCATGGCTAGTCCGGCAATCATGGTGGTGCCGCCAGCCAGTCCATCTAAACCGTCGGTTAGATTAACCGCATTGGACATAGCAACCATCGTAAAGACGACGAACAGAAACGTAAGAACCGGGTTAATGAAGGCAAGATGGGTGTGGAAATAAGGAACGATTAAGGTCCCCATAACCCCGGAATGCACCACATACAGACCGAACAATCCGGCTAAAAAAACTTGTCCCAGTAACTTATGCCGGGCCTTAAGGCCTAAAGAACGGTGGAACACGATATTCAATAAATCATCGAGTAATCCTAAAAGCCCATAGCCGATGGTGATAAAAAGCGTCCAGCGCAGGTTATTCGACCAGTTACCACCAAGACCGGCGATGGTACCGGCCGTAATCCCAAAGAGGACCAGCACGCCCCCCATGGTCGGGGTTCCGGCTTTCTTGTGATGGGTTTGCGGCCCTTCTGTTCGGATTGTTTGACCGAATTTTAACTTGGCGAGCAGGCGAATGACCGAAGGCCCGAAAATGACAACAATTATAAAAGCGGTGGTGCCTGCAAGCATCAGACTAAACCATGGGATCTTCATCTTTCTCCCCCCTCAGCACAGGCAATTAGCTTTTCGACGACCGCTTCCATCTCCATTCCCCTAGAACCCTTGATGAGCACGGCATCGCCTGGCTTTAAATAGTTTTCTAATTCTATCCCCAGTTCCTCTTTGCTCCCAAAGTGGTAAGCAGAAATTCCTTTCCTTGCTGCCCCCTCCTGGGTAGCGATAGACAAGGGACCATAGGTAAAAACTGCGGCACAGCCGTAATCGGCAACCAGTTCGCCGATTTTATAGTGGGCCTGTTTACTAATCTTCCCTAGTTCTAGCATGTCTCCTAACACCGCAATTTTGCGCCCGCTATTTTGGAGTTGCTGTAAAACTGCTAAGGCCGCTTGAACCGAGGCCGGACTGGCATTGTAGGTATCATCTAAAACAGTAATGCCGTCTACTTCGACGATACGGAGGCGCTTCTCCGCAGTGGTTGCTTTTTGCAAGCCCCGAGCGGCTTCTTCCGTAGTCAGGCCGAGGGCGAGGCTAGCTGTGGCGGCGGCGAGAGCATTAGCGATATTGTGGCGCCCCAGTAAGGGAAGGGTAAAACGAAATTTACCCCAGCGCCCATCAACAGTTACTTCTTCACTGGCTGCTTTGGTGGTGGCATCAACCAGAAAAAGAGCAGACGACGGCCGCGAAAGGTCACTTCCTTGCTGTAAACTGTAAAAAAGGCTGCCTCCTTTGCACTGGGAGGCCATGGGGGCAACCAGTGGATCATCGGCATTAAGGATCGCCCACCCGGACACAGGGAGGGCTTGAATCAATTCGGCTTTGGCGGCGGCGATGGCCGCCTGGGTTCCGAGGAGCTCCAGGTGGGTTAGGCCGATGTTGGTAATAACGCCCATGGTCGGCTTGGCAAGGTCAGCTAAATAAGCAATCTGTCCCATACCGCGCATTCCCATTTCGACCACGACCGCTTCGGTGTCAGCATCCATCTTGAACAGGGTTAAGGGCAGTCCAATTTCGTTATTATAGTTTTTTTCCGTTTTAACGACCCGTTTCTTTTCCGCTAAAATCGCGGCGATTAGCTCCTTGGTGGTAGTTTTACCGTTACTACCGGTAATGCCGATGACCGGTACCGCAAAACGTTGTCGGTGGAAACAGGCTAAACGCCCGAAAGCTTGTAGGCTATCAGCCACCTGAATAACCGCCCCCGGCCAATCGGATGGTAGATCCGTTATTCTTTCGCAGACTACCGCCGCAGCTCCTTTTTCGGCCGCGTCGGCAATATAGTTGTGACCATCGAAATTTGTCCCTTGGATCGCAAAAAAAACAGCACCGGGAACCAAAGTTCTACTATCAATACTGACCCCGCTAATTTTCTGAAAATTACCCCTTACGCTTAGTTTCCCTGCGGTTGCGGTGATTACTTCGTTTAAAGTAAATTCGGGCATCTCTAAGCCTCTTCTTTCTCTTTCAGTGCCGCGCGGGCACTTTCTCGATCATCAAAATGCACTCTGTAGGTGCCAAAATCCTGGTAGGTTTCGTGACCTTTACCGGCAATTACGACCATATCCCCTGCTTTTGCCATCAGAACCGCCTCACGGATCGCCGCATTACGGTCTAGGAGCACCTCGTAGGCGCCCGCGGGTTTGGTGGTCAAAAACCCCTCTTTAATCTGGGCGGCAATCAGCTCTGGATCTTCCCGCCGAGGATTATCGTTGGTAATGATGGTGTAATCGCTTAATTCGGCGGCAATTCCCCCCATCAAGGGTCTTTTCCCCTGGTCACGGTTGCCACCGCATCCAAAAACGGTGATTAACCGATTCTGGACTAATTGACGAGCGGTTGTTAAAAGATTGCTTAAACTATCCGGTGTATGGGCGTAATCAATGACTACGGTATACGGGCCTGTACTTGGAATAAGTTCAAAACGACCCGGAACTCCCGCTAGTTGGTCTAAACCACGGCGAACAGTCTCCGGCGTAAGACCCAAAGACAAGCCGACGGCAGCGGCGGCCAAGGCGTTATAAACATTGAAACGCCCGATTAAGTTCAGCCGAATGGGGACTTGGCCTTGGGGACAAATCAGGTTAAATTCCGTATTTTTCATGGTGGTTTGCACTTGGTCCGCTCGTATCGGCGCTTCTGCTCCGAGGCCGTAACCGATCACTTCCGCGCTGGTTCGGTCGGCGATTTGGCGCCCATAAGGATCATCCAGGTTGACAAGGGCAGACGCTGCAGCTGGTAGTTTCGTAAAGAAACTAGCCTTAACCTCAAAATACGCTTCCACAGTACGATGAAAGTCTAAGTGATCCCGGGTCAGGTTGGTGAAGACAGCCCTCTGGAATGTTAATCCGGCAATCCGCTCGAGGGCGATGGCGTGGGAAGAGACCTCCATCACCACATATTCGGTTTTCGCCTGTACCATCTCGGCTAAAAGCTGTTGCAGTTCGAGCGAAGCCGGGGTTGTATTTCTGGCCGGTAGTTTTTGACCATTGACTAAATTGCAGACCGTACCGATTAAACCGGTCTTAAAACCGGCGGCGGTTAGGATCGAATAAGTCATAAAAGCGGTGGTCGTTTTGCCTTTCGTCCCGGTGATCCCAATTAGTCTGAGGCGAGCAGCGGGATCCCCATAATAGTTTTTTCCCACTAACGTTTGGGCTGTTTGGGTGTTTTCGACCAGGACAATACTGACACCTGCTGGCAGCGAAACCGTCTCTTCCACCAATACCGCCCGAGCCCCTTTAGCCACGACTTCGGCAAGGTAATCATGGCCATCATGTTGGGAACCCCTTAAGGCAATAAAGAACGCCCCGGGGGTAACTGCTTGCGAATTGGTGACAACCGCAGTGATTTCCACCTCCGGATCACCGGTTAATTTTAAGATGGGGAGCCCATCAACAATTGCATTTAACTTCATCGGTAACACCTTCAAAATATTCGTTAATCCATTAATCCATTGCTATTCTTTACATTTATTAGCATATTATTCCACTAACGTTTCGGGTTGGACGCAACAAAATAGACCGTAATGGTCGCCCCGGCGGAAAGCCGAGTCCCGGGGACCGGAATTTGCTGATAGGCAAGGCCCGATCCATTAACGGCCAGTTTCAATCCTAGTTCCTTGAGAGTTTTGTCCGCTTCCAACGGTGTAAGTCCGGCTAGATTCGGTACTAAAACCGTTGAATGTTCTTTCCCATACCGAGATTCCTCATCATAATAGAGTAAGATGGTGGTTTTCGGTTTTACGGTTACACCGGCCTTGGGATTTTGCGCAATCACATATTCTCCTACCCCCAGTTCACGGTAGGTTAGATCCGTTTGTTTTAAAACTTGAATTGCTTCCGCCTTTGGTAAATGTAATAGATTTGGCACCACCACAGAGTTTTCGGTATTGCTCTGCCCTCTTCCTTCCGTCATTTTGCTTGGTGCCACAACCAAATACTTTAGGGTATCACCGACAATCGAGGAAAAAAACGGCGCGGCGATGACGCCCCCATATTTAACCGGCCCTTGAGGTTCATCTAAGATAATAATCGCCGCCACTTTCGGGTTGTCAACGGGAGCAAAGCCGATAAAGGAAGCAATCCTTTCTTGTCCATATCCTCCCCGGCCTGCTTTTTGAGCGGTTCCGGTTTTGCCCGCAACCCGATAGCCGGGAATCTGGGCCCGGTTCCCGGAACCGTTTTCCACGACCGAAGAGAGGATTAAAGCTAATTCGTCCGCGGTCTGCTTCGAGATCACCCGCCGCGCTATTTTTTTATCGAATGTTTCCAAGACTTCCTGACCATCGGGGGTCCGGATCTCTTTTACGAAATGAGGCCTAACTAACTCCCCACCGTTAGCGATAACAGCCAGTGCGGATAATAACTGTAAGGGAGTAATGGAAATTCCCTGCCCAAAACCGATCGTCGCCAGTTCAACATTTTTAATCCGGGAGAGCGGTGGGACAATTCCCTTCGCCTCACCGGGAAAGTCGAGTCCTGATTGCTGCCCAAACCCAAAAGCCTTAATGTACTCGAGGAATTTTTCTTGCCCCAGACGTAAAGCTAAAGAGGCAAAGACCGGGTTGCACGAATTTTCGACGGCTTCGATAAAGGTCTGACTGCCATGCCCCCCCGCCCGCCAGCATCGTAGGGTTCGGTCTTCCACGATGATATAACCAGGGTCATAAAACTGCGAATCACGGCGGACGATTCCCTCTTCCAAAGCAGCGGCGGCGGTAATGATTTTAAAGGTTGAACCCGGTTCGTATTGATCCGCGAGCACCCAATTCCGCCGATTCGCCCCCGGATACTGACTATAATGGTTAGGATCGAAAGTAGGGTAGTTGGCCAGCGCGAGAATTTCTCCATTCGTGGGGTCCATTAGGATCACAGCGCCCCTTTTAGCCCCATTCTCCAGAACGGCCTTTTCCAACTCTCGTTCGGCGATATACTGGATGACTTGGTCGATAGTCAACACTAAAGAAGCGCCGTTTTGGGCCTCAATAAAACGCCGCTCGCCGAGGGGAATGTGATTCCCCTTGGAATCATACTCGGCTTGTTCACTGCCGGGAATTCCGCGCAAATATTGATCATAGTACTGTTCCAAGCCTTCTAGTCCCTGATTGTCAATACCGGAAATCCCCAGCAAATGGGCAGCCAAACCCCTTTGGGGGTAAAAGCGCTGCGCTTTTTGGGCGATTTCAACACCGGGAAGACGTGCTTCCTTTATTTTTTGGGCCTCTTCCGGTAAAGGTCTTAGCTTCAACCAGACAAACGAGGCTTTCTTCGTCATCTTGCTATAGACCTCCTTTTCCGGGAGGTTTAAAATTTCGGCAACAATTTCCGCATCCGCCTGCGGGTTTTTAAGCTGCGCGGGAATAGCATAGATGGCTTCTGTATCAAAACTAAAGGCCAGCGTATTCATCTTCCGGTCGAATAGGGTTCCGCGCATCGGTTCCACCCGAACATCACGTAACCGCTGATCCTCTGCCAAGTTCTGGTAGAAACTTGCTTTAATCCCCTGAATATAGAAAAGACGACCTATCAGGATTCCTATTACGCCGAAAATGCCTAATAGAATAAAGGTCGTTCTTTTTCTGACTACAAATCGATTAAGCCCGGACACTGGGCCACCTCCCCTATATGATCATTCGCGTCGTGTTCCTTCGGCCAAGGTACGCCCGATTCCAGACCACCAATGATAAATTTTGGCTGTTACGGTCTCCCCTGGGGTGTTAGGGGCTGGATCAAGATTTAGGATTGAAGGAGGAAGGACCAGTTGTGAAGCAACCTGATTACGGGAAAGCGCTTGGGTGTCCCTGTTGTCAGTGGTCTCTTCACTTAAGGCCAGCCGTTCAATTTGTTGTTGGGATATTTGCGCGGCGAGTTCACATTGGAGCCAACCGATGCGTTGATCCACTGTTCTCATCTCTGACCGCACTTCTTCTAAATGAAACTGGGTCTGTGCTACTAAAGCCTGAATGGAAGCATTGGCCATCGTCAAGAAAAAAATTAACCCTCCCACCCGGAGAAACCTCCGGACCTTATCCAGGTTGAGCACGACTTTTTTGGTTTTTCGTGTAGTAACTTTTGATTCGGAGTCGAATGATATCTGTTTTGCGGTTGCTCTTGCCATTTTATGCTCTCCCTTCCAAGCCTAGACCAGTTTATATGCGGCTCTCAGTTTAGCGCTTCTACTCCGCGGATTAGTCTCTAGTTCTTCTGTGGTGGGAACCACCGGCCGCGGGGTGATGATTTTTAGTTCAGCTTGTCCTCCGCATTGGCAAACGGGAAATTCCGGAGGACAGTGACACGACTTTGCTTTTTCCCGAAAAATTCTTTTTACAATCCGATCTTCTAAAGAATGAAAACTAATGATGACAATTCTTCCACCTGGTTTTAGCAGGTCAATCCCCGCTTGAAGACCTTCCTCCAGCACCTCTAACTCACGATTCACCGCGATCCGGATCGCTTGGAAAGTACGACGGGCAGGATGCGGTCCGGTGCGGCGTGCACTGGCTGGAATTGCCGCCTTAATCACGGTCACCAACTGCTCCGTGGTGACGAAAGGTGTTGTTTTTCGCTGTGCCACAATAAACTGGGCAATCCGGCTGGCCCACCGCTCTTCCCCGTAATCCCGAATAATTCTGGTTAATTCCGCTTGCGAATATGTATTGACTAAGTCGGCCGCGGAAAAAGTTTGCTGATGATTCATCCGCATATCCAACGCGGCGTTTTGGTGATAGGAAAATCCCCTTTCCCCTAAATCAAGCTGGAGAGAGGAGACTCCCAGGTCAAGGAGGAGACCGTCGACGCCCTGTGGAAAGGAAGGCTGGACCAGCGTACCAACATTTCGAAAATTATCGTGATGCAAGACCAGCTTTCCGGAGAAGAATTCCAGGTTTTGGCCAGCGATGGCGAGGGCGGATTCATCTTGATCAATCCCAATCAACACTCCGGTGTTACCAAGACACGCAGCAATTAACTTGCCATGTCCACCTAGGCCGATCGTTCCATCGACAATTACTTCACCCGGTTGTGGATTAAGGTGCTGTAATACTTCGGTCGGCATTACCGGTTTGTGCCTTAATTCTTCCATCTAAATCCTTTCCCTAAATCCCAAGACCAACGATTTTTTCCGCCAAGGCTTCGTAAGATTCTTCTGCTTGTCCCGAATATGCTTCCCAGATTTCCTGCGCCCAGATTTCAATGCGGGTGGAAACGCCTAAAATATAAAGATCTTTATCGATCTGGGCATGAGTCCGCAGATTGGGAGGAATAGAAATTCGCCATTGCTTGTCCGGTTCACATTCAACGGCACCGGAGAAGAACATGCGAACGAAAGCGCGGGTATCAGCCTGGGTGGTTGGTAAGGCCTTCATTCTTTCCTCTATATTTTCCCATTCGGATAAAGGATACACAAAAAGTGAATGGTCAAGCCCACGGGTGAGAATAAACTTCTCCCCTAATCCTTCCCGGAGTTTAGCGGGAATAATGAGTCGTCCCTTATCATCTAAGGAATGCTGGTATTCCCCCATAAACAAGACCGCTTCACCCTCTTCTCCATTCCACTCCATTTCGCTCCACTTTATCTCCATCATGCCCTACTTGGGGGGATTTGTCAAGACTTTTCCTTAAATAGGTTAATTGCAAAATATACCAGATGCTCGTAAAAAAAACCTCCTTAGAGGTGTTTTCCACTCCCAAACATGTTGATCACGACTAAACAAATTAGGCCAACTAAAAGTAGAACATCAAGGGTGTTCGGGAAGATTAGGCACTTAATCAAAGAAATGAAGGTAATAGTGAGGAGAAGAATCCGTCCATACTTTTTTAGGTGGTACAAAGGTCCCATACTCCTTCCTCCTTGTTTATTCCTTTTCCATAGTATATGTGGGGCCTTTGTCCTTTCGTGCATAAAAAAAAGAACCGAGAAGATCCTCTCGGTTCTTTTTTAGCTCCTCTCTTGTTCAAGTAAGAGCGCTTTACGGGAAAGATTAATGCGACCCAGTTTGTCAATTTCAATCACCTTAACTAGAATCTCATCCCCGACCTGGACCACATCCTCTACTTTGGCAACTCTTTCCTTATCCAGTTGGGAGATGTGGACTAAACCTTCTTTACCGGGTAGAATCTCGACGAAGGCACCGAAGTTCATGAGCCGCGCCACTTTGCCTAGATAAGTTTTGCCCACTTCGACGTCGCTGGTGAGTCGGTCGATAATGGCTTTTGCCTTTTCCCCGGCCGTACTATCAACGGAAGTGATGAAGACGCGTCCATCATCTTCAATATCAATATCGACGCCGGTATCTTCGATAATTTTGCGGATCGTCTTCCCGCCTGGTCCAATCACATCCCGAATCTTATCTGGATCGATGTCAAAGGTAATCATCCGGGGCGCAAAAGGCGATAGATCGGCCCGCGGTTGGTCGATCACGGCCAGCATTTTGTCAAGGATGAATAAACGCCCTTTTCTAGCCTGTTCCAGCGCTTGCTGGAGAATATCCTTGGAAATACCGGAGATTTTCATATCCATTTGGATTGCCGTGACGCCATCTTTGGTGCCGGCGACTTTAAAGTCCATATCACCCAAATGGTCTTCCAGCCCTTGAATATCAGTTAAGACCTTGATTTCATCCTGATACTTAACTAAACCCATGGCAATCCCGGCTACGGGTTTGCTAATCGGTACTCCGGCGTCCATTAAGGCCAAGGTGCTCCCGCAGATACTAGCTTGGGAACTGGAACCGTTCGATTCTAGAACTTCGGAAACGACGCGGATGGTATAGGGAAATTCTTCTTCGGATGGAATCATGGGTACTAAGGCCCTTTCCGCTAAAGAACCGTGTCCGATCTCGCGGCGACCGGGGCCCCGCACCGGTTTTACTTCACCGACGCTATAAGCTGGGAAGTTATAGTGGTGTATGTAGCGTTTGGTATGCTCGTCATCTAAGCCATCCAGAATCTGTTCTTCACTAGCCCGTCCTAAAGTGGCTACAGAAAGAACCTGAGTTTGTCCACGGGTAAAGAGACCGGAACCATGAGCGCGGGGTAAGATGCCCACTTCACAAGTGATGGGACGAATTTCGTCTAAAGCGCGACCATCGACCCGAATATTGTCTTCCACAATCATCCGGCGGACTTCTTCCTTAATCAGCCCATCAAGGGCTTCGTTAATGTCGCGGGTCTTTTCGGCATAGGCTGCTTCCCCTAATTCGGCGGCAAAATGCTGGTGGGTTTCGTCTTTAATTTTGTCAATGTTCGCTTCCCGCTCCAGTTTTTCACCGGTCCGTAAAGCATCAGCCAACTTTTGGGCGCTAAAGGTCTTTACAGCGGTGGCAATTTCCGGGTCCAATGCGTAGGGTTCTACTTGGATCGGAGTTTTGCCGATTTCGGCTTTAATCTCTTCTTGGAAGGCAACCAGCTTTTTGATCTCTTCATGGCCGAAGAGAATAGCTTCGAGAATCTCCGTTTCCGGAACTTCTTTGGCGCCGGCTTCCACCATCATAATGGCGTCTTTGGTTCCGGCAATAATGAGATCCAAGTCACTCTTTTCCGCCTGTTCTAAAGTGGGATTGATGATTAATGTTCCGTCTACCCGTCCAACGTGTAAACCGGCTACCGGGCCCTGAAAAGGAATCTCGGAGCAGGAAAGCGCGATGGAAGCGCCAATCATGGCGGTGGTATCGGTCGGATTATCCGGATCAACCGAGAGGACAGAGGCAACTACCTGAACATCATTGCGGAATCCGTCGGGGAATAGTGGCCGAATCGGACGGTCAATCGTCCGCGCGGCGAGGATGGCATTTTCGGTCGGACGCCCTTCCCGCCGGAGAAAACTGCCTGGGATCTTACCTACCGCATAAAGCCTTTCCTCATAGTCCACTAATAACGGGAAGAAATCAATCCCCTCACGAGGTTTGTCGGAGACGACGGCGGTTACTAAAACAACAGTGTCTCCATACCTGACCACAGCCGACCCATTGGCTTGTTTGGCTACTTTACCGATTTCAACAGTTAGCGGTCGACCAGCCAGGTCAATTTGGTATTTTTTCAATTAATGAACCCCCTTTCTACCCTGCTCCGGAGGCAAGCTCCTGGAGATCCGGGTAAACAGTTTATTATTATTATGACCAAATATAGAAAGAAAAGCGGGTAGCCCCCGCTTCCTTTCTTATTTACGTAGCCCAAGACGTTCAATGATTGAACGGTACCGTTGAATGTCTTTTTTGTAGAGGTAATTTAACAAACCCCTACGCTGGCCGACCATCTTCAACAAACCCCGCCGTGAGTGGTGATCCTTCTTATGGATCTTTAAGTGCTCGGTTAGGTAGTTGATTCTTTCGGTGAGGATCGCGATTTGGACCTCGGGAGAACCGGTGTCACCCTCGTGAATGCGATATTTATTAATGATTTCGGCTTTTTTCTCTAGATTCAGCACTCGTTTCACCTCCTTAAGTTTTCTCGCCCGCCAATCCGAGAACACCGTCGGAGGTAACGGCAATCCCAGAAGGGGGTGGTTTTTTGTGTTGTGCGGATCTAACCCGCAAACTACAAAGTAAATTTTATCACAGTTCAGAAGATGTGTAAATCATTATTATTCGGCTTTATTCAACTCCGCGGTAATAATGACCCTTAGTTAGTCCCTGATCCAGGATGGTTTCCAGGACGGTCTGGTCGGTGGTTATAGCCCCGCTAAGGCCTCCTTGGAAAACTTCAATTACTTTCGCCGCCAGTTCCGGACTTTGGTGGCGTAAATCCAAACGTAAACTGAGGTTTTTGTCTTGGAGGTTCTCCAGTTCCGTAAGTAACGAAAGATACCTGCTATTTAATAAATGAAAGCGACAATATTCGTCAACAACCACCGGAAAATCAATATCTTTGCGGTCCCGTAAGAAATAACGGCCTTGCTGGCAAGGGCGCGGGCAACTTGCGGGTGGTTTTTGTCCGGCCCACGCTCCGACCGGACAAAATTGGGAAACCATTAATTCGAGCGCGCCAAAGACCAAAAGCTCCATTTCAACTCGGCTGAAATCTGTTTGGTCGATCAGGGCGAAGATTTCCCCTTTCTTTAATTCCGGAGACAGGGTAAATCCGGCGAGGTTCTGGTGGGCAAATATTTTCAGCGTGTGGGTGTTAAAAAAGTGCAACGAGTGATTGGCATACACCGGTAAATCCGAAACAGCACGGACCATTTCCAAGCTTCCCAAGTGTGAGACGAGAAAACCGTCGGGCTGCAGGCGGTGCCCTGTTTGGATATAATTTTCAATCGCTTTTTGCTCCCGCTCTTTAGTAATTCGGGGCAACGCAATAATTGCTTTGGCCTGCGCGCTTCGCGCGAGCTCAACCGCTTCCCCCAGGTGCTCTGCGCTCCAGCGGAAACCGGGGGTAAAACTCTCCCCACCGAAAATCACTTTGCCGACCCCGGCGGTTAAGGCCACCTTTAAGAGGTCAAGATTCCCGGCAAAAACCGTCAGGAAAGATGGGCCCGACCGTTTTTGCTTTTTTGTAGTATTTTCCTCCCGGTGATTTATAATCCGCAGATCAAGGGGTGCTCGGTGATGTGCCATTAATAGTTTACTACTTAAGCGGTCGACCGCGTCCCGCCGTACTTGATTAAGCTTGCTGAAAGGTAGCATCGGGTTCCCTTGGATGTCTGCGGAGAAACTTTCAGCGCGAAAGGGCGAATCCCCCAGCCTGGTCAGGTGATTTTGCAAGGTTTCCATCGTTAACGGATGTTTCGCCGCGATCTCTGCTTTGTCCAGCGAAGAAACGGTGACTTCTTTTCCTAAGGCCGTCATTGTTAAAATTAAGGGCTGCTCCGGAGCAACCGTTACCTGCATGGTGCAGGGAAGTTTCGAGCCGGGATAATCATTGCGCAGCATTTGTTGGATGTTTTGACTTAAAAAAGACGATGAAGTGAGAAAGACCCGGTCGCCGGGTTTAACCCGTTTCGGCAAAGCAAACCAGGCTTCGCTACCGGCCGGGGCTTGCTCAACTTTTTTACTGTCGACTGTTAAATCTTCAACGATGGTTCCGACCCGTCCGCCCACTTTCACCCAGACCTCAACGCCGTCCCCTACGCTTAAGTTCTCCTCTAATTTAATCAAGCATCTTTTTCTTTTTTCATCATAGGTTTGCACTCTACCGATAAAACGCCCCCGATTGTTTGGCCGGTCGGGGCTCATTAGCTCTGGCCCGAGATCGCCCAGGAAATAACCGGAGGACAATCCCCGGTTAAAGACAGTGGCCAAGGCTTTTAGTTCCTCGGTTTTTACCTGAAACTCGGTTGGCGCGGCGGCAAAGCGGTCCAAAGCCCTCCGGTAAGTATCAACTACCGTTCCCACATATTCCGGTCCTTTCATCCGACCTTCGATCTTCAAAGAACGGACACCGGCGTCGACTAATTCCGGGATCGCCGTAATCAGCGCCAAGTCTTTCGGGGAAAGCAAATGTCTTTCCTCCTCCGAAACGGCAACTGTTTTCCCCTGTTCATCCGTGTGGTATAAAGTATAAGTTAAGCGGCAAGGTTGGGCACAGCGCCCCCGATTTCCGCTCCGTCCCCCCACCAGACTGCTGAAAAGACAAGCCCCGGAGTAAGCCACACAGAGGGCGCCGTGGACAAAGACTTCCAACTCAACTTGGTTTTTTTCATGAATGGCCTTAATCTCTGGCCAGCTTAGTTCGCGGGAGAGGATGACTCTCTCCACGCCAAGGTTTTGGAGAAAGCGAACCCCGGCGTGATCGTGGATGGTCATCTGCGTACTGGCATGAACCGGTAAATTTGGCCAGTAGGTACGGATAAGATGGAGCGCTCCTAAATCCTGCAGAATCACCGCATCGGTCCCGATTTGGGCTAAGAAATTGATGTAATCCAACAGCCCCTCGATTTCTTCCTGTTTAATTAGGGTGTTGACGGTCACATACAGTTTACGGCCGCGCAAATGAAGATAATCGGCGGCGGCGGTCAGTTCCTGCCGGTCGAAATTAGTCGCGAACTGACGGGCGCTAAAGAGTTTCCCCCCCACATACACCGCGTCCGCGCCTGCGGCCACAGCTACCTTTAAAGTATCCCAGTCTTTCGCCGGAGCCAGTAATTCCGGAAGATGATCCTTGATGTTATTCATGGTTCCTCACTTTGCTTTCAAAAAATCTTTAGAATAAAAGGTGTGCCAATCCCATTAGGGCTTGTTTTTAAAAGGAGCTGACATTACTTTTCCCACAGACCGGACAGATGGTAGCCGGATAAACCGGAGGTTGATCGGTCCAGATTTCACATTTGGTTCCATCAGGGAAGGTCTGGGCATCCCAAGGACACCGGCCATAAAAGAGATGAAAGCCTTCAAAGGTCTGGCAACCATCACTATACCGGCCGCAGACCGTACATTCGAAACGGGGAAAATAAAAAAGGCCTTGCTTGGCCGTTCCTAAATAACGTACCGCTCCACCGCAGGCAAGACACGTGCTCCCATCCAAATCTTCATAGCTTACTTTTCTAAACTGCAATCCTTCGGGGGTTAAATAGAGCCGGGGAACATCGGCCGGTAAGGCCTTTTCCTGAAGAAAATAGAAACAAGGAGCTAGTTTTAGGACATCCCGAGCCAGGGTTGATTCTAATAAGGGAGTTTGCACAAAATCCCAAGGCAACGAGGAAAGCAGCAGCAAAATCAAGACCCAAACGATTAACACTTTGAGCGCGCCGAAAACAGCGCCGACGATCCCGTCAATCGTCGAGATTGATGAATTATCGGTCACCCGCTTCCACTTTTTACCGCTAAGGCCAACGGCGGCGCTAATGACAATCATAATTAGAACAAAGCCAAGGATTCCAGCTAGATTCTGGGAAATGTTGAGCCAATCGGCTAAGAAAAGGCCGACCTTTTGGTAATAATAGAAGGCAGCAATAACCGCCACCACCGAACCGAGGATTCCTAAAAACTGTTGCACAAACCCGTGACGAAAGCCACGGTAGGTGAAGATCAGCAATGAAATTATAATTGCCCAATCAAAAAAGGCAAGTTCCAGGTTCATGGTTGTTTCCTCCGGTCCCGAAAACCTATTTGGCGGCTTGTATTAATCTTTCCACTTTTTCATGGTCTATGCGAAGCTTTTCCAATTCATCCGTTAATTGTAAAGCCGCTAAGATGGCCAATTGCGTCTTGGAAAGCTTGGCATCACCATGGGCTTTTTGGATCAGATCGATTTTGGCCTCGATGGTAGCTACCAGCTGTTCAACGTACTCCGGAGACTCCGGTCCCATCACGTTGTATTCATCACCCATGATTGTAATTGTTACACGGTTCAGGGGAGCCCGTTCAATCTTTGCGGTATGCACCGAACGTCACCACCTAAAATGTTGTTTCTAAGTATATTTGACAAAAAAAAAGAAAACTCCTTCTCAAAGGAGTCAGGTTCCAAAATTCAATGGAAAAAGGGATTGGTTCCGTCGTGCCTTTCCCACCATAAAATGGCAACCGATCAGTTCGTCTCCTTTGTAGAACGGATAAAACTTGCCATGGAGCTTCTTGATGCGTTTGGCAATCGGTCGTAACGGATTGTCCCGGTCCAAGTTTACAGGTTCTTCACCAGTCTCCACCACTTCTTTTTTCCTCGTGATTTTAAAGATATAATTATGCTCATCTTCGCTAACCTCTACCTGAATCTGATGTTCATCACAAACGATTGTTTCTTCATACGCCACAAAATACTGGAGTAAATCTTTGAAAATGGCGTAAACCTGGAGCGGTTCTTTCAAGTCAACTAAGGCCGACCTGGTTTTGGTCGTGATCTTAACCCCTTTTTCCCGGGCCCTAATCTCTTCGGCCACATGGCAAGCAGTGAAAATCGGGTTTAACCCTTTATAATCATCTACAAAGGATATATCGTCCAAGATGTTGTCAATATAGGCAACGATTTCCTGGGTTTTCCCACCCTCCGCCATTGCCCTGATCACCTGAAAGCAGTTACGATACTCCCGTTGTTTGGAAAGGATGGTTTTTAGCAGGTAGGTGCTGTGGTTTTCTTCACTTCGTTCTTGTTCGAGACGGTTAAGCCTGCGGAGCCGCCACAATACATATACCGTAAGGCCGAGTAGGATAGCTTCGCTAAACAGCACGTGACCAAAAATAGATTGACGATAGTTTGCAAGGAAATAAAAAACGACTACAGACATGCAATACAATATGAACAACAGAGATATATTGAGGATTACATGGGAGAAAGAAGTATCACTCTTCTTCTCTTTGGTTCTTGTTTTAGTACTAAAAATTAAAACAAAAAATAAGGGTAAAATAATCTCGAGTAAACTACCGATTAAAACACCCTCGGGTTTATACATAATTGCCCGAAACTTTGTATTTATAAGTGCGGTTTGCCCGAATAGTAAAAAACTGAAAGCTCCAGTTAATAGGGATATTATGGTTGAAAAGAAAACTTTTATCGCTTCAAATTTACTGATCTTTTTCATAATAAGAAACAATACAAGTAAGGTACCGAAAAAATAGAGATGATCAGCAATGATTTGTTTCGCAAAAAAACTATAAATTGCTCCAATTAAGGCCCAAGGGATAATTATTCTAATCGTATTTAAAGTACACCGATAAATAAGTAGACCTAATTTAAGCATTACTACCCAGTTCAGTACGTAAACAGTGAAAATTAAAAGGAATAACAAATATTGTTGGTTCTCAATAAGCTCTAATAATGTTTCTTTTGGCAAAGATAATCACACCTACCTTCAAGACTGAATTAATTAAAAGGATTAGACGTATGCTTATGGATCAAAGCATACGTCTAATTAAACGTCACATTTACGCTTATTTTGGTATATAGTGAAACATCTTAAGGAATAATTTTTCTACTACAGTACAATGGTCAGATGGTAAAGAATAATTAACCAACAATTATTATTTTTGTGGTGCTTCCGGTTGATAAAAGAGCCAAAAACATGCCGTACACATACTACAGGTCGCCAATACCGCCA
>ENA-UOOK01002397-UOOK01002397.1-fermentation-metagenome-genome-assembly--contig:-NODE-2397-length-23202-cov-5.252344_pt1 | contig 23202 bp, 24 predicted proteins | sample MGYA00245777_ERZ724023 | MGnify/ENA primary metagenome ERZ724023 (study PRJEB28704, sample SAMN03018312) | fermentation metagenome | biome: anthropogenic terrestrial biome; feature: soil; material...
ATATGTTTTAAGCGATTACTATCGTATTAGAACCATAGAATTTATCAACGGAACATGAAATATATCCCATGTCTGCTCTCTAAGGTCTGAACAGCCTAAATTAGGCAAAGCGTACGTACGTTAGTTAATACGATAACTTTTTAATAAACTAACTAATTATTTTCATGAGAACCAATTGACGAAAAGAATAAGATATTTCAAAAAAGTGTGATTTGAATCATAGTTTAAAGGATAATATATTGTTATATTATTATCATAAAGAAGGAGGTAGTAAAGATGGGAAAGAAAATAACAGACAAAGTAACCTGGGTAGGTAAAATAGATTGGGAGTTAAAAAACTTCCACGGGCAGGAATTATCCACAAAGAAAGGTTCATCGTATAATTCATATTTAATTAGAGATAAAAAGACAGTACTTATTGACACAGTATGGCAGCCTTACGATAAAGAATTTGTTTCAAGATTAAAGAAAGAAATCGATTTGAATAAGATTGATTACATTATTGCAAATCATGGAGAAATCGACCATAGTGGGGCCTTGCCATTGTTGATGAAGGAAATACCTCAAGTACCAATTTATTGTACTGCTAATGGTGCTAAAATATTAAAGGCTCATTATCATGAAAACTGGAACTTTGTGGAGGTTAAAACTGGCGACGAATTGAATATTGGAAAAAATAAACTAATATTTGTTGAAGCAAGAATGCTCCACTGGCCGGATTCAATGATGACCTACATGTCCGGAGAAAACAAGCTTTTCAGCAATGATGCTTTCGGACAGCATTATGCATCAGAGCTGATGTACAACGACTTGGTGGACAATGATGAATTGTATGATGAAGCGATTAAATACTATGCAAATATATTAACTCCCTTCAGCAAATTTGTCGTAAGCAAAATAGAGGAAGTTGTAGCTTTAAATATACCCATTGATATGATTTGCCCAAGTCACGGAGTAATATGGCGGGATAATCCTTTGCAAATAATCACAAAATATATGGAATGGGCAAAGAGTTATCAGGAAAATCAAATTACAATAATTTATGACACCATGTGGAACGGAACAAGAAGAATGGCTGAAGCTATTGCGGAAGGAATTAAATCCAAGGACGAAAATGTTGCAATTAAGTTATTTAATTGTGCGAAACGTGACAAGAATGACATTATTACGGAAGTATTTAAATCTAAGATGATATTGGTTGGCTCCTCTACCATTAACAACGGTATACTTACTGCTGTTGCCGCAATGTTAGAAATGATTAAGGGTCTTAAATTTACAAATAAAAAGGCTGCTGCTTTCGGAAGCTACGGATGGAGCGGAGAATCCGTTAAAATTATTACCGATAGCTTGAAGGATGCCAAATTTGATGTGGTAAACGACGGCATAAAGGAAATGTGGAATCCCGACGAAGAAGCACTGGAAAGATGCAGGGAATTCGGAAAAAGCTTATTGTAAATAACTTTATTTTAAACCGCCCCTATCGGGCGGTTTTATTTTGGAGCAATTACCGTTCGCACATGTTTCTCAAACCGTCAATATATGTAATTACAATTTTTCTGTGTCCTTTAAGCTTAATAAAGCCGCTGTCCTGAAGAACAGAAAGCTTTCTGCTCAGTGTTTCCTGAGTTGTGCCAAGCATGGAGGCTAAAACGCCCTTGCTTACAGGAAGGGTTATTTCATATTCATTACCTGTATTTTTAGTATTATTCCTATCTATTTCAGAAAGCAGGTAATTTGCAATTCTTTGCTCAACATCCATTAAACCTATCTGCTCAATCAATGCTTCAGACTGCTCGATTCTTTCTGTATATTTCTGAAGGAATTTAAGTGCTATTTCCGGTCTTTGCATAATGAGGTCACGAATTTTGGAACTTTCAATTATGCATATTTCGGTTGTCTCGATTGCCTCGGCAGAATTAGTCAGCACCGAATTTTTAAAAAGAGACAGCTCTCCCATGAACTCTCCGGGCTCAAGAATCCTTAATATCTGCTCCTTACCCATGGCTGATGTTTTGGATATTTTAACCCTGCCCTTATTAACTACAAATAAATAATCAAAATAATCACCAGGAGTAAATATGATTTCACCTTTTTTATATTTCTTTCGGTCGGATGAATCCATAATGCTTTCTTTGATTTCCGGAGACAAATCCAAAAATATCGGAATATTGTCTATGCAATAATGCTCGTGACTGCAGTTACAGCTGCTTTCCATACATTCCTCCTGTATTTTAGTTAATATAATTAAGGCTCTGACGTTTGTGCAGAGCCATTGGAGTTGCTTTATTCATCTCCAAGTTTAACACGTTTAAGAGCTTCCGTCAATTCTCTTATGCTCTTTTTTACAACCTTTAACATGCGCAGAATGTAATCATGCTCCATAACCATTATTTCAGTACTGTTTAAATCTTATTATTCCCCCCTGTAAATTCTGCTTGTCGTTTCATCTGTTTTTTCATATTTTACGTCTGTTTCGCTTAAAAGTCCTTCAATAAATTCATCTCTCAAAAGATAGAAAACTTTTACATCTCCGCCCGAAGTATTCCAGTACCGCTCATGGACACACATGTTTCTTTTCCAAATAATTTCATTATCATTACCGAAAATTACTGAACTCGCATGGTCACAGGGCATTCCATCCAAAAGCGTATCGTTGATTCCATTATAAATCTCTTGGAGCTCAGTATTAATACCGAATGTCGATACTTCAGCTCCCTTACTTTTAAAAATATCTTTTATGGCATCCATGCTTTCATCCTCGGTTTTTAACAGTTCAGTAACCGCATAGGCTAATTTGTTTTCAACCTGTGAAACTCTTTCCTGAAGCCATCCGTGTATATTGCTTACATCAATTACCTCGTCAAGAGGTTTTAATTCCCCGCAACCGAATTTCTCGTATACATTCTCTCTAAAATCAGGATTAATTCCATTGTCAGCAAAATCTAAAATTTCTTCCACAATTTCATTTTGAATTTTTATTTTATTGTATAACCAAAAATGTATTGGTCCTAAAAATGCACTCATATTATTCTCCTTATGTTATCCGCCGATATCCGTTGTTCAAAAAGAGCATGCAGGGCATGCATGCTCTCTCTAATTATTCCGCAGATTTCAAATAATCATTTAACTTCTTAACAAGTTCATCTGCATTGAAACCATGTACCATGGCAGCATCTTCAACTGATTCCATTTGAGATGACGGGCATCCAAGGCAGTGCATTCCCGCCTCCATGAGTATTCCCGCCAAGTTAGGGTCAACTTGTAATACTTCTCCTATATGCATGTCTTTAGTTACTTTTTTCATATAAACCTCCTTTATACATATCATTGCCTATTTTTTTAATTTAAATACATTATGGGGTTGTGGCATCTCACAGTCTCATTCACCAATTCATTTACTCCCTACGTCACATAAATTGGGAATTCGTTGCGAATGACCTACCAGCCATTAGGGTTAGATTATCCTAAAAAGATTTTCAGATCATCTTCTACCGAACCTATTCCCGCTATACCAAAGTTTTTAACCAATACATCTGCAACATTCGGTGAAAGGAACGCCGGTAATGTTGGTCCTAAGTGAATATTTTTAACTCCAAGATATAGAAGCGCTAACAATACTATAACCGCTTTTTGTTCATACCATGCAATGTTGAATGCTAAAGGCAATTCATTTATATCTTCTAATTCAAATACTTCCTTTAGCTTAAGAGCTATAAGAGCCAATGAATATGAGTCGTTGCACTGTCCTGCGTCAAGAACTCTCGGAATTCCTCCGATGTCTCCTAAATTTAGCTTGTTGTATTTATATTTTGCACAGCCTGCTGTTAAAATAACCGTATCCTTCGGCAAAGCTGCCGCAAATTCAGTGTAATAGTTTCTTGATTTAGCTCTTCCGTCGCATCCTGCCATTACAAAGAACTTCTTGATTGCTCCTGATTTAACCGCATCTACAACCTTGTCTGCCAATGCAAATACCTGCTCATGGGCAAATCCGCCAATAATTTCTCCTGTCTCAATTTCGGTCGGTGCAGCGCATTTTTTAGCTAATTCTATAATTTCCGAGAAATCTTTCTCTGAACCTGTAGAGCCTGAAATATGCTTGCATCCCGGATATCCTGCAGAGCCTGTTGTAAACAATCTGTCCTTGTAGCTGTCTTTAGGAGGAACTATACAGTTTGTAGTCATTAAAATCGGACCGTTGAATGATTCAAATTCTTCTTTTTGTTTCCACCAGGCATTTCCGTAGTTACCTACAAGATTTCTATATTTCTTTAAGTGCGGATAGTAGTGAGCAGGTAGCATTTCCGAGTGAGTGTAAATATCTACTCCTGTTCCTTCTGTTTGTTTTAACAGCTGCTCCAAATCTCCTAAATCATGACCGGAAATTAATATGCCCGGGTTCTTGCCAACTCCTATATTAACCTTTGTGATTTCAGGATTTCCGTAGGTGCTTGTATTTGCTTTATCTAACAATGCCATTCCGCTGACACCGGCTTTTCCTGTTTCCAATGTCAATGCAACCAAGTCACTAACCCCTAAGCTGTCATCCAGCAATTTAGCCAATGTACTCTGCATGAACGCATTTGTTTCCTTATCATCAAAGCCTAAAACATTTGCGTGTTTCATATAAGCAGATAAACCCTTTAATCCATAAGTAATAAGCTCTCTTAAGCTTCTTACATCTTCATTTTCAGTGGCTAATACACCTACTGTCTCTGCTTTTTCTTCAAACACTTCTTTTGAGTCTCCGGACCAAAGTGCGGCTTCTGATAAATTTCCTTTATTTGATAATTTATTTAATAAATCATTTTTAACTTTTAATGTCATTTTTATCCTGTCATTAAAAACATCATTATCAAAGTTCGCATTGGTGATTGTAGTAAATAAGTTCAATGTGATTAAATGATCAACGTCTGCCTCGATTTCTTTTCCTTCATTTCTTAATCTTGTTGTAACTTCTGATAATCCTTTGGATGTATAAATCAATAAGTCCTGCAATCTTGATGTTTCTGACTGTTTACCGCAAACTCCCATCTTTGTACAGCCTTTATTTCCCGCTGCTTCCTGACATTGATAACAAAACATTGTGTTTACCATTATTTTACCTCCATAATTTTAGTTGTTAATATATTAAGTTAATAATAAAACAAAAGAAAAATAAAATCCGTAATATATGTTACCAAAATCTCTTTTATTATATTTTTTTGAAGTTATTTTTATATTATGGGTATAAGTAAAAAAAAATATAAAATTGTTGACAAAGATGACTTCAATAACTATAATTAAGAATAAGAACTATTCCTAATTATAGTATTAATATAAATTGTACAGAATTAAATTTATAATGCATCATAATAAATATGATTAAAAAATTTATATAAAACTCGTTATAGATATGAGGAGATAGATATTATGACAAGGATACAAAAAGCAATATTGAATGTAGTAAAATCTTCTAAACAACATCTTTCCGCTACACAGGTATATACAATTCTGCTGAAACAATTTCCATCTGTTTCATTAGGCACTGTGTATCGTAATTTAAACCAATTTGCGGATTCTAAATTAATACGCCGTGTAACAAGATCAAACTCTGCAGATTATTACGAGGGTAATATAAGTCCTCATGACCATTCAATATGTATTTGCTGCGGCGAAATGTCGGATATAAATATACCTGATATGAAGGATTTTATAGAAAACAGGGTGGGTGAAAATATTGTTTCCTTTGATATAGTTGTAAATATAATATGTTCTAAATGCAGAAGCAATACGACATCCGAGGATAAACTATGACACAGCTTAATGCGACAAGAAAAATAGTAAAAAGGGTTGAAATAATATTTGACTTTTCATACCTTTTCACAGTATTGGCAGCTGCAGCAGTTTTGTACAGCACTGCAAAAGCCGGAAGTATAAGATGGCAATTTGCACTTATGTCCTTCATTTTAGGAGCGGGAGATTCTTTTCATCTTATTCCGCGAATTTATTCCATGACAGATAGAAAAAATCGTGATCATACAGCTGCGTTAGGGATAGGAAAATTTATTACTTCAATAACAATGACTATATTTTATGTATTTTTATACGAAATAGGTAAAAATTATTATAATTTTAATTCTGATATATATAATGTAATTGTTTACGGGTCTGCAGTGCTGCGTATACTGCTGTGCATTTTCCCTCAAAACGGATGGTTGGACAAGTACCCATCAACCAAATGGGCTATAATTCGAAATATACCATTTTTAGTTTTAGGAATGAGTGTTATGCTGCTTTATATGGCAGGTGCCTGCAAATATGTGGGCGGTTTATCTTATGTATGGCTTGCAATACTGATTAGTTTTGCCTGCTACGTGCCTGTTGTACTATTTGCCGGAACAAATCCTAAAGTCGGTATGCTTATGCTTCCAAAGAGCTGTGCATATGCTGCCATTGTTCTTATGGGTTTTTCAATTATTTAGGAATGAAGCATTTCTGTCATTTAACAGGAGGCTGTATTCATATATTTTCAAATTGTAACAAAAAATTAAATTCAAAGGAGGTATTTTGATGGACGAAAAAAAGAAATTGACAAATGAAGTGGGTGCGCCGATAGCTGACAATGAAAATGCCATAACCGCCGGTCCCAGAGGTCCAGTGGTTATGCAGGATGTGTGGTTAATGGAAAAAATGGCACATTTCAATAGGGAAGTAATTCCGGAGCGTCGTATGCATGCTAAGGGTTGGGGAGCATATGGAGACTTCACAGTTACCGGTGATATATCAAAGTATACAAAAGCTAAGGTTCTTCAGCCCGGCGCAAAGACAGATCTCTTTGTTCGTTTTTCTACCGTAGCCGGTGAAAGAGGCGCAGCAGATGCAGAACGGGACATAAGAGGAGTTGCCGTAAAATTTTATACTGAAGAAGGCAATTGGGATTTAGTCGGAAACAACACACCTACTTTTTTTATTCGAGATGTACACAATTTTTCGGATCTTAACAGGGCTGTAAAACGTGATCCAAGAACCGGTATGCGCTCAGCACAGAACAACTGGGATTTCTGGACACTTCTTCCGGAAACATTCCATCAAAGAACAATTGTCATGTCAGACAGGGGAATACCCGCATCTTTCCGTAATATGCACTTTTTCGGAGAGCATACTTTCTCATTCTATAATGCTGATAATGAACGTGTTTGGTGCAAGTTCCATTTCCATACACAGCAGGGAATTAAGAATCTGACTAACCAAGAAGCCATGGAAGTTTGCGGACGCGACAGAGAAAGTCATGGAAGAGATCTCTTTGAATCAATAGAGCATGGGAATTATCCAAAATGGACAATGTATGTCCAGGTTATGACAGAAGAACAAGCGAGAAATCATTACGAAAATCCCTTTGATATCACAAAAATTTGGCCTCATAAAGAATTTCCGTTAATAGAAGTAGGGGTTCTTGAACTTAATCGAAATCCCGAGAACTATTTTGCAGAGGTTGAACAGGCTGCGTTTACACCCGCGCATGTTGTTCCGGGGATAGGATTTTCACCTGATAAATTTTTACAGGGAAGACTGTTTTCTTATGGCGATGCTCAAAGATACAGACTTGGTGTTAATCATAATCATATTCCGGTTAATCGTGCTAAGGTTGATGTTTATGAATACCACCGCGACGGTGCGATGAGAGTAGACGGAAACTACGGCAGAATACCTGCATACACTCCAAACAGCGATGGCTATTGGACACCGCAGCCGGACGTTGCTGAACCGCCGTTAGACCTTGAAGGTGCTATGTACAGGTTTGATCCGAAAGACGACCCTACAGATGACAACTTCCGTGCCGGCGGAAATCTTTACAGATTGATGACGGAGGATAAACGTAAGCTTTTGATTGAAAATACGGCTGCAGATATTGCGCCTGTAACAGACAATGTTAAATATCGTCATGCCGTTCATTGTTATTTGGCTGATAAAGAATACGGGGAGCGTATGACAGAAGCCCTAAGTCTTAAGCTTGAAAAGGTTATTGAATTATCAAAACTTGATAACAATGGTCTGATAGAAGCAACATTAAAATAACATGCTATATCATTCTTAAATTATATCATTAATAAGCCGCGGTTACAGCCGCGGTTTATTTATACCTGCAGAAATTAAAAATAAAGCAAATAACATATGCTGTTGCATTCTGAATATTTTTATTTGCAGTTATCATATACCGAGGGTATAATTAAGAATAAGAAATGATATCATAAGTAATATAACACAGGAGGAGTATATGGATTTTAAATTTGAAAAAAACAGAATATATTTAACAAATGAGAAAGGTAAATGTGTTGCCGAGGTGACGTTCCCACAAGTATCCCAAGATGAAGTCAACATAAACCATACTTTCGTAGACAGCTCCCTGAGGGGTCAGGGCATAGCCGACAAATTAGTCAGAGAATTGGCTGTTTATTTAAGAAAGAATAATAAAAAGGCAATTTCAACATGCTCCTATGCCGTAGATTGGTTTGAAAGCCATCCTGAATTTAATGATGTGTGCAAATAAAAAAATTTAAAAAAATAAATAAATCTCTTTACATTTATAAAAATTTATGGTAATGTATTCAAAATGATAAATGCCGTGATGAGGAATAGTAGGTATACAAGTTTTTTACAGAGAGTGCATGCCGGTGTAAATGCATAAAAACCTATATTGAACACACCTTTGAGCAAATGGATGAAGCTTGCAGTAGTCTTATTCGGATATGCCACCGTTACAGGGCAAAAGTATGATAGTACTTAATGAGGCTGATGCTGTGAAGTATCGGCAAAATGAGGTGGAACCACGTGAATTTACTCTCGTCCTCTAGGAAATCCTAGTGACGAGAGTTTTTTTATTACCTAACCCCATATGTTCGAGCGATAGCGAAGAACAGATGGTTGGTAGGTCAAACGCAGCTAATTCCCGTTTTGTGTGAGCGTCAGCGAACAAGCAAAACGATGAACGGAGACTGCGATATTTAAAATTAAGGGAGATAAAAAAAATGAAAAAAAATGTATTTCAAACAATTAAGTTAGCAGTATTATTTATTTTAATGGCTTTAATGATTGCCGGATGTTCCGATGGAGAACAGGCACCGACTGAAACGTTAACCATGGGACTTGATGACACATTTGCACCCATGGGCTTCAGGGATGAAAAAGGAAATTTGATTGGATTTGATGTTGAGCTTGCTGAAGAAGTTGCGAAGAGAATTGGAGTTACGATGAAGTTTCAGCCAATTGACTGGTCGATGAAGGAAACGGAATTGAATGCGGGAAATATTGACTTTATATGGAATGGTTACACAATAACGCCGGCAAGACAGGAAATGGTAGCCTTTTCAAAGCCATATCTTGAAAACAGTCAGATAATCGTAACACTAATTGATTCGGAAATAAACACAAAGGCTGACCTTTCGGGTAAAAATGTTGCTGTTCAGGCAGAATCAAGTGCATTGGATGCAATAAATACAGATCCCGAGGTTGCCGCATCATTTGGAAAGTTAGTTGAATTTTCAACGAATAATGAAGCCTTCAGCGATTTGGAGGCAGGACGCTCCGATGCCTTGGTGGTTGATGAGGTTCTGGCAAGATTTTATATGAAGCAAAACGGTCAGGAAAATTACAAGGTATTGGAAGAAAACTTCGGTGATGAGGAATATGGCGTTGGAGTCAGAAAAAGCGACACCGAATTACTTGAAAAATTAGACAAAGCATTGGATGAAATGAAAAAAGACGGAACCTATGATAAAATATACACAAAATGGTTTTCTGAAAATTAAAGGTGCAGGATGGAAGCAAAAGTATTGAAAATGCTTATACCTATGGCATTGGACGGACTAAAAGCCACAATAGGAGTATTCGCCCTTACATTGATTGTGTCAATTCCTTTGTCCATAGCGGTTGCTAAGCTAAGAATATCAAAAAATAAAATAATATCAAATATTATCGGAATGTATATTTACGTAATGCGCGGTACACCTTTACTGCTTCAGCTTATGTTCATATTTTTCGGATACTATCGGGTACCCGTAATCGGATATGCATTTAGCAGAGAACAGGCAATTTTCATAGCTTTTATTTTAAACTATACCGCTTATTTTGCAGAGATATTCAGAGGAGGAATAAATTCCGTAGATGTGGGACAGTACGAAGCATCACAGGTTTTAGAACTTGGCAAGTCGCACACGTTTATGAGAATTATTCTTCCTCAGGTAATAAAAAATGTTATGCCCTCAATAGGTAATGAAGTTATTACACTGATAAAGGATACCTCATTAATATACATTTTGGGTGCCGGCGACATTTTGAAAGCCGCAAAGTCTGTGTCGAATGCTTACGCAGCTTTCAGCCCATACATTTATATAGGATTTGTATACTTGGTTATAACTGCTGTTCTTACAAAAATATTGGGTAAAATTGAGAATAAATATAATTATTACAGATAGGAGGCACTATGGTATTATCAGTTGAAAATTTAAGTAAAAGCTTCGGAAAAAACAAAGTGTTCAGCGATATCTCCTTTTCTGTAAACCGGGGTGAAATTGTATGTATCAGAGGTAAATCGGGAGAAGGAAAAACAACCCTGTTAAGATGCCTCACCGGACTGGAGGATGCAGATAAGGGCTCGATTATAATAAATGATATGTTCTTGTGCAAGGAGGAAAACAGTCATATAAAATACGCTCAAAAAGCCGAACTTGTAGCAATACGCCAGGAAATAGGCCTCGTTTTCCAAAGCTTCAATTTATTTCCGCACATGAATGTTATGGAAAATTTATTGGAGGCGCCGACTTTCCTCAAGAAGGAGGCTGCCGAAACAATAAGAAAAAGAGCGGAAGTGCTACTGAAAAGACTTGAATTGGAAGGCAAGGAAGACAGCTATCCATTTCAGCTGTCCGGCGGTCAAAAGCAGCGTGTAGCCATAGCTCGGGCGTGTATGCTGAATCCGTCTGTCCTGTGCTTTGATGAGCCTACATCCGCATTGGATGAGCAAACAAGAGCACAAATATCAAAGATAATCAGAGACTTAGCTTCTCAGGGCATTGCCATAATAATCGTTACCCACGACAATGCATTTGTTGATGAAATCGCCCAAAGAATTATTACAATGAAGGACGGCTTCATTACAGTAGATTAACCACAAAACAACATGCGGACTTAGCCGTATGTTGTTTATTTTTTTACGACTTTGCTTCACTGTAGTGAGCAAGGTAATTTAGCAGCAAGAAAATTTGTGGAAAATTTATGTTAAATAATTATGAATTAAATATCATAAAATGTAATAATTTACAGGTTGAATTAATTGTCCGCATATTATATAATATCTATTGAAAACGTTTAACGGTAACCGCTCTTTGTATTGAAAACGTTAACGTATCAAAAAAATTTGAATGGAGGGATATATTTGGAAACACTAATGAGCATCAACAGTTTTGTTAACAACATTGTTTGGGGACCGCCGATATTAATATTAATCGTAGGTTCAGGTCTATTTCTATCTATTATGACAAAGTTCTTCTCTATTACTAAACTTGGTTACATTTTAAAAAATACCTTCCTTAAAATGTTCTCTAAGGAACAAAAAGGTGAAGGCGAAGTTACCGCTTTCCAGGCTGTTGCCACAGCACTTGCCGCAACAGTTGGAACAGGTAATATTGCCGGTGTTGCAACAGCAATAGCTTCAGGAGGTCCCGGAGCGGTATTCTGGATGTGGCTTGCCGCAGTATTTGGAATGACCACAAAATTTTCCGAAGTTGTACTTGCTGTTCACTTTAGAGAAAAAACAGAAGACGGTCGTTACGTAGGCGGACCTATGTACTTCATTAAAAACGGTCTCGGCTGGGGCTGGCTGGCAACAATATTTGCAGTATTCGGTACATTAGCTTCATTCGGTATAGGAAACATGACTCAGTCAAACTCTGTTGCATTGGCAATGGAAGGTTCTTTTAAAGTACCTCCTATAGCTACCGGAATTATTTTAGCTATTATTACTGCTTTGGTTATCGTTGGCGGTATTAAAAGAATCGGTGCCTTCACAGAAAAATTGGTTCCTTTCATGGCTGCAATTTATATTGTAGGCGGTTTAGTAATTATATTTAGAAATGCAAGTGAGATACCTGCTGCATTTGCAACAATCTTCGCAGATGCTTTCACCGGAAGAGCTGCTGTGGGCGGTTTCGCAGGAGCTACTATGTCAAATGCAATAAGATATGGTGTTGCACGTGGTGTATTTACGAATGAAGCAGGCTTGGGTAGTGCTCCTATAGCACATGCCGCCGCAACTACCGACCATCCTGTTCGTCAGGGTTTGTGGGGAGTATTTGAAGTATTTGTTGATACAATAATTATTTGTTCAATCACCGCTCTTGCAATCGTTACTACAGGTGCATGGGAATCAGGTCAGTCCGGTGCCGTTTTAACAACATTGGCATTCGATACCGCTCTTAAAGGCGGCGGATATATAGTTTCCGTAGGTCTTGTACTGTTTGCTTATTCAACAATTATAGGCTGGGAATATTACGGTGAAAGATGTCTCGAATACTTGGCGGGAACAAAACCAATATTGGCATACAGAATGATATGGATTGTTTTCATAGTAGTCGGTGCTGTCGGCGGTTTGGAATTCATGTGGAGCTTGGCAGACACATTAAACGGTATGATGGCTATACCAAACTTAATAGGTGTATTGTTCCTAAGCGGTACAGTATTTAAACTTACAAAAGAATTCTTTGCTAAAGAAAAAAATAAAGCATAAGAATAAGAATTAAAATTTGAGGCGCTGATTGAAAAATCAGCGCCTTTTTTCTTAATCTATTTCAATAACTATTGCACCGTCATATTTTTTATCCTGTCTCGTTATCTTATCATATGCGGTATAGAATATTGTAATTTCATCATCGTCATCGTCATAAGGCTTATATTTTAAGCCTTCAATTTCATCTAAGCAGTACCTTTTATTCTCAACTGCAGGCACGAATTCCTCGTCGTTCTTGTCATCGCCATCTTTATCATATTTTATGTACAATTTACCTTCTTTCGTTTTAGGCAGTTTAAACGTAACACAGTCGATAATTTTGAACATTTCCTTATCCGCATATTTTAGTTCTTCCGCAAAATCAATATCTTCTTCATCGTAATTTTCTATTACAATATCCTTAATTTCAAATACATCTAAAATAGTTATTTCTATTACTCCATCATATGATACATTGTCGTCATCGTAAGCAGTATATTTGATTTCTACCTTTCCCGTACAATCATCCGCAGGAACAAATGTTATATCTTCAATACTTTCAATTTCATATTTAATATTCGAAAGATCTTTTTTATTAATCTTCAATATACCTTTTTCTTTATCAGGAAGCACAAACTTTACTTTAACCATATCATAATCTTCAAAAATATCGTCAAAATCTACATCATTAAAGCTTAGTACGGTATTTTCTTTCATTGTTTCCTTTATTGCGGGAAGCTTGCTGCTATTCTCTTCCCAATAATCTTTATTGCCTGTCAGCACATAATAAAGCATTAAAGCAATATCTTCTCTTGCGGCAGATTCTTTGAAATCCTCTATTCCTTCATCTTTTAACAATTCTTTAAGATATTCGTTAAAAGCATCACTGTCCTTTTTTACAAATTCCTCATACCAATCTTTAAGCTTAATCTTTTCTCCGTCTTTATCTGTAACAGTGACTTTGCTGTTTGCTGCTTTTACGGCACGTTCAATCAGCAACATTGCTTCTTCATATGAAACATATCTGTTCGGATGAAAATTCTTTCCGTCACCCTTTGCTATTCCGAGTTTCTTTGCTGTCTTCACAGAATTGTAATAATAACTGCCTTTATCTATTAAATCAAGAAAGTCATCCTCTTCTATTTCTTCAACAGATGCATCCATCATGCTTAATTTAAAAGCCCTTACAATCATTACAGTAATATCGCCACGCTTTACATAATCTCCAAGTCCGTAATTACCGTCACCGTAACCGCACATTATGCCGCTCTCTCTCATATATTTGAATGCATTTTCAAATTTGTTCTTATTTTTCCTATTGTGTTTAACCTGTCCCGGAGTCATTGCAAAGGCAACTGTTGATAACATCGTACTCAATAATAATACCATTGCAATCATCCGGAATATGCGTTTTTTGTTCATCATTTTCCCTCCATATATTTTTTGGTGCGATTATCATCACATCTTTATAATATGTTTCGCATTTTATTTATGTAATAATGGGGTGCATGTAAAATATTTCATAGCTTATTTGATTTATATTCGACAAATTAATTGCTAAAAAATATTGAACATCAAATCAATTTTTTTTAAGGGATATATTTTGATATTTTGAAAATAATATAATCGGAGGTGTTCAAATGAATTTTACAACTAAAGAAAGATTTCTGTTAGAAGATCAAAAAAACCATGAAGAAATTTGTATTCTGAAGTATCAAAACTATGCCAGCATGGCATCGTGTCAACAGCTAAAAAGTATTTTTCAACAAAATGGTCAAAAAGAAGTGGAACATTATAACACTATCGACCAGCTCTTGAAGGGACAGATGCCGTCAACCGGACAATCCGGCGGGCAGCAGCAATCCGGCGGGCAGCAGCAATCCGGCGGGCAGCAGCAGTCCGGAAGCCAAATGCAGATGCAGCAGCAATCAGGAAGCCAGCAGTCCGGAAGTCAGCAGTCTGGAAGCCAGCAACAATCAGGAGGTAAACAGTCAGGCAGTAAGCAGTCGGGAGGACAGCAATCAATGCAGATGTCATCCCAGCAAACTAAAATGACTCAGCAGCAACCATTCCAACCGCAGGGAAATTCTGCCGGCTACAGCAAATCTGACAAGGATCTTTGCACCGATATGCTTATGACCGAAAAATATGTGTCAGGTTCATATGATACAGCCATATTTGAATTTAGAGATCCTCAGGTAAGAAATATTTTAAACCATATTCAAAAGGAAGAACAGCAGCATGGGGAAGCTATATTCACTTATATGGAAAATAACGGAATGTACCAAGTTAAATAAAGAAAGTGGCTCAGCCACTTTCTTTATTTGACGGTAAAATTCTGTAAAGCCACTTTACAATCCATTTTTATATAAAATATAAGAATATATTGACGGTATAAAAATCAGGCACGAAATTATAATAATGAATACAGGCATCCAATATATCCTTAAAAAGCTGTTTACAAACATCAATAAACCGCCCGCTATCCACAAATATCCTGCCAAACGATGTGTTTTGTTCCAATTCGCTTCATTGTTCAATGTCCATGGCAGTTTTATTCCAACCGTATAATTTTGTTTGCTTTTCGGCAGATAATTACCAATTACTATAAATAATAAACCAATAAAAGCAGGCACTACTTTTTCTATCGGTATGTCATATCCTAATCCGGCATATAACGTTATCGGAACTAAAATAACAGTGAGAAAAGGGATGGTTAACTTACCCACAACCTTTAAAACAGCAGATGAATTTGCTTTTTTAGGGTCAGCATTTAATGCAAAGTGTGTAATTAAATTTAATCCTGCCATCATAAACGGAAGTCCTATGGCGGCAAATGCTTTTGACCCGTAATTGTTCGGATTACCTTTCATATCCCAGTGAATAGGCATTTTATCAGGCAACTTATCGTATAGAATCAAGGATAAAATTATCGGAAGCAAACAAATCACGGTACTGATAATCATCAATTTATCTACTTTATTCTTCATTTTTAACACCTCCAAACTGTGTGAACCATAACATTACTTCTTCAAATACCGAAACATTGATTTCATAATAAATAAAATTTTTATATTTTGTTTCAAACAATAATCCTGCTTTTTTAAGCTGTGACAGGTGATAAGAAATCGTAGCAGCAGTCATATCAAAATGTTCAGCTATTTCTCCTGCAGACATTTTCCCTTCCTTCAGCATTACTAATATTTCTCTTCTTATCGGATCAGAAAGTGCCTTAAATGTTTCCGCAAATCCCACAGAATCACCTCTTTCTATTTAGAAATATTTCTAAATAGAATATATAATATTAAAGCAAAAAAGTCAATAACTATTTTGAAATTATTCTAAATAGCTATTGACAATTTTAAAATTGTTACGCTGTGACGTATATGCCCTTAATAATAAAAGTCCTATAAAAGGACCTTTAAATTAATATTTAATGAATTTAGAGCCCATTACACCGCATATACTGCATCTGTCGGGAACATATTTTTCTATATTGCCGCAAACAGGGCAAAGATAGTAGAATACTTCTTCTGATTCGTCCATGTTATCCAATGCTTCCTGATATAATCTTGCATGTACTTCTTCAGCTTTCATTGCAAATGTAAAGGCTGTTATAGCAGCATTGTTTTTTTCTGCTTCCGCATCCTTTATGAATCCCGGATACATGCTTTCATATTCATAGGTTTCCCCTGCTTTTGCATCTACCAAATTATCAGCTGTTGTTCCAATTTTTCCGGCTAATTCAAATTCCTTTAATGCATGAATAGTTTCTGCATCGGCAGCAGCTTTAAAAAGTTTTGCAGCATTTAACTTTCCTTCTTTTTCTGCTTTTTTTGCATATGCCGTATACTTTCTGTTAGCCTGTGATTCTCCTGCAAATGCAGACATTAAATTTTCAAGTGTTTTGTTTTCCATTCTATAATTCCTCCGATTTAATTAAATTTATATTAGAAAGGCATCTCGGGCAGATTCCTTTAAAATAAACCACTTTTTCATTAATCTTAAAATTGTCGAGCTTATCTATATTACACGAATCCATATCTATATCAAAATCATAAATTTGACCGCATGAATCACATTTAAAATGACCATGGGCTGCCGTAACAGCATCAAAATGTGCTTCATTATCACCTATTGCTAAAACAGTAATAAGATTTAACTCAGCCAAGCTATTCAATGTATTATAAATTGTAGTTTTGGAAAGAGAAGGAACTTCATTTTTAAGATCATTATATATTTGCTCAACAGTGGGATGTTCAGTGCTGTTTGATAAATACTCCAGCACCTTCAGCCTTTGATGGGTGAGACGTATGTTATTCTTTTTCAAATCGTTCGACAATTCTTTTAATGTTTTACTCATATTTGTTTCCTTCTTTAAAATCATTATTTGTTTGTAATGATTACAAATTAATTATACGGTTTATCCTTTAAGCTGTCAAGTTAAAAATAAATAATTTTTTAATCTTTTTTGATGTCTTTTAACTCCGGAAGTTATTTTTGCAATTCACCTCTTTATATGTTTATTTATGTGTTGTCCCGCCATATAGCAAAATAAAGGCAAATATTCTATCAAACAGAGTATTTGCCCATAACTGTAAATCATTTTTTCTTTTTATCGTCCTTGTCATCGAAAGTGTTATTTAATTCATAGCGCATATAGCTGTTTTTATCGGCTAAGTCGCTTATATTTCTGTATATTGCTTCATCTTCATCCTTATGAACATTATTAAAGCTAATATAATTATTCTTCATATGCCGGTACTTATCATTCATATGTTCATTTTGGTCTCTTAAATCCTGTTGGCTCTTCTGTTTTTGCTGAAGCTCCCAATTGCGCATTTTCTCATTACCATTTTCATTTTTATCGGGCATAATATCATCCTTTCATATTATTATTGATATTATTTGTCTTTTTCACGTATTTATTAAGTGTATAAATGTAAAATATACAAGAAAATTACAAATGTAATTTGCAATAAAAAAACAACCTTAACAGTTATCAAAATAAGGGTTCACATAATTTAACTTATGTTTATTTATTAATCAGATAAATTGATAATCTTCTTGTTAAAAGTCATTTTCGTTTATATTTTTATTGAATATTTTAAATTTGGTAAAATCAGTTTCCATAATAAAAATGCTTGCAATCATAAGAGCTGCACCCATGTATGACCGAAGAGAAAGAACTTCATCGGCAAGCACAAACGCTACAATTCCCGCAAAAACAGTTTCCAGCGAAAATATTATGCCGACATGAGATGCTTCAGTATATTGTTGAGCCACGCACTGTATTATAAAAGCTACTCCGGTGCAAAAAATCGACAAAAACAAAACAGGACCCCAATAAACCGCACTTGACGGCAAATGAGGATTTTCAAATATAAATGCTAATACTAAATTAAACACACCGGTGGTTCCCAACTGTAAAACACCTAATTGAAACGGATCCACATCTTCATAGCTTACTGCCTTTTCGGTAATCAATAAATGTACCGCATAAAACACGGCACACATGATGCATAAAAGGTCTCCCAATAAGTTGTCATAATTGATGGTAAAGTCATTCTTCAGCGTTAATAGTGCTATTCCTATAAAACTCATTAGAATTACTATAGTTTGTTTTTTGTTCGGCAATCTTTTATAAACTATTGCTGATATTATCGGTGTAAAGATTACTGTCAGTCCGCACAAAAAACCTGCATTGGACAATGTGGTATACTGAAGACCGAATGTTGCCCCTATATAAACAACTACCAAAGCTCCCCCTAACAGCAGGCTGAATTTAAATGTAGTTTTTGAAACTTTTTTCAATTTAGGGAATGCAAGTATTAATGCAACAAAAAATGCTATTAAGAATCTGTTTGTGTTTAAGGTGAACGGACCCATGTCCACCAAGCTTAAATCAACCAAGTAGTATGAAATTCCCCAGCCTAATGTAACCATCAACAGCATTAAATCTGCTTTAAGCTTTGTCATAGACGCCTCCTATTATATTTTTCGGACAGTCTGAAATATTCCTTTGCTAAAAATATTCCCGATAACGAACCTGCACTGTCAATTATAATATCCTTCAGCTGACATCCTCTTCCCGGCACAAAAAGCTGATGGAGTTCATCACTGAAAGCATAAATGACGCAGATAGCAAATGGAAATAAAAATACCTTTTTACTGCCGCTCATTTTAAATCCACTTGAAACCAAAATACCAAGTATCATATACGCAAAAAAATGAGCAAGCTTGCGAACGACATGATTCAATTGGGAAACATAAGCATGCGCTGTGCTTATTTCTATATCAATGGGTAAAATTCTTCCCAAAAATTCTATAATTAATTTTGTTACACCCTCGCTTAAATAGTTTGAGTTTGCAGCAGGCTGTGAAGATAAAAAAAATATTAAGACCATCCATAAAGCGGAAGGCAGCCAATATATTATACTTCTTTTTTTGATCATAATTTATTCCTTTAAATGTTTCATACTATATTTTATTACATTTTCTTAAATAAATCAATGAAAAGAAAAATTGACTTTAGTCACGAAGTAATTATAATACCATTATTAGACTTGTTTATCACATATGTAAAATATAAGGCAATACATCACACTCATGTATCATCTTATATCTATAAATTAAAAAACGCAGAAGAAGATTTAAATTCTGCGTCGAATGATTTATTTAACCAAACATTACTATTCAATAGTCCTATTAATATTATAGTTTTCTATCTTTTTATATAATAGACTTCTGTGTATCCCTAATTCTTTCGCGGTTAACTGCACGCTGCCATTATTTTTGTACAATGCATCTTTTATTAATAACGCCTCGTAGTTACTTACTAAATTCTTCAGTTTATTTTTATCCCTGCTATTATCAGAATATGATATCATTTTAGAAGGAAGATCATTTACTTGAATAACCATGTCTTCACAAGATGCATATGCGCTTTTGATAACATTCTCAAGCTCCCTTATATTTCCCGGCCATCCATAATTGCAAAGGCATTTCATTGCTTCGTCGCTTATTGTGATGAAAGATTTATACTTGTTATTTAGTTTTTCTAAAAAAAATTCAGCAAACATTTCCGCATCATCTGCTCGTTCTCTTAAGGGGGCGGCTTCAATATTAATAACACTTAATCTATAATATAAATCCTCCCTGAACTGACCCTTGCTGACCATTATGCTCAAATCTTGTCTCGTTGCAGCTATAATTCTTACATCAATTTTAATAGCTTTTGGACATCCTATTTTTTGTATTTCATTTTCCTGTAATACTCTTAGCAATTTAGACTGCATATCGTAAGGCATATCCCCTATTTCGTCAAGAAATAAAGTTCCTTCATTCGCTAACTCAAACTTCCCTTGCCTACCACCTTTTGAAGCCCCGGTAAACGAACCTTCCTCATAACCAAACAATTCAGATTCAATTAAATTATATGGAATTGCAGCGCAGTTTATACTAACCATGGGCTTGTTATTCCTACTGCTAAGCTTGTGTATAGACTGGGCAAGCACTTCCTTTCCCGTTCCGGTTTCTCCGGTAATCAAAACCGGAAAATCAGTTTTAGCAGATTTCATAGCATCTTTTTTTATCTTTTGAAATATAGGGCTGTTTCCAATCATGTTTTGAAATGAATAGCTGTTGGATTCAACTTTATTGTACTCCTCCTTATAAAATTGAAGCTCAGAATATTCCTTCATCAGTTTTTGTGCAGAGCCCAAAGTTTGCAGTCTAAATTTAACCTGAGCAACACCCGCAACAACATCTCCGGCCTCATTATAAACACAAGAACGATTTACCAACAAGAAATCATTTGTTTTTTCCTTAGTTTCACCTTCCACAAACTTATGAATGGAACCCTCGTCACTATATCTTTTATTCATAATATCTATCATTTTAGAATTAGATATTATGTTTAATATAGATTTGCCTATTGCCTTTTCCTTTGTAGTACCTAAAAAGTCGCAATACTGATCATTAATATCGGTTACATTTCCCTCTGTGTCCACAACAATAAATCCATCATCAGTAATTCTTAAAATTTCATCAAAGATATGCTTATAATTTGTTTTATCCATAGTTGCCGATTAACTCCTTCAACTCAAATCTAATTAAGACAGTTTATCACATTGTTATTACTATATCAAATTTTTTTAATAATTTAAATCTTTGTCTATATTTTGAGACGCGATTGCCAAAAAATATACTAATTGAATTATTTTTTACATGTCTCAAACAATAGACCTATGTCTCAAATTCAAGACATTATTTTCTTAAATAAACGTTTTTTTTGATGAAAACTATCTTTTTTTCCATATTAAAACTATCTTTTACAAAAAGCAACAAAATTTGTTTGTTAACTTTTTTACTATTTGTATTGTGTTTTCAAGTTATTTTATTTTTTTCGGAATTTTTTATACTAAACTTTTTTTAGTTGGCATAAATTTTGCTTGTTAATATATTGTCTATTTAGGGCCTTATAGATAATAACCATTAGGAGGAATTATGCTACTATCAAATTTAAGCAATGAATTATCAAATATTCAAGTATCTTTAGACAATGATATTTCATTAATAAAAATGAACAGACCAAAAGCACTTAATGCATTAAACAATGATACTTTAAATGAGTTAGACAAAATAATTGAATGCATAAAAATTGATAACTCAATAAGAGGGATAGTAATCACCGGAGAAGGCAAAGGCTTTGTTGCAGGTGCCGATATAGTACAAATGCAAGATTACAAAGCTTTGGAAGGAAGAAGCTATGCAGATTATGCTCAAAGTATATTCAATAAGATTGAAGCTTTGGAAAAACCTGTAATTGCCGCCATTAACGGTTACGCATTAGGAGGAGGCTGTGAATTGGCTCTTAGCTGCGACATTAGAATAGCATCAAGTAAAGCTGTTTTTGGACAGCCTGAAGTTGCTTTGGGAGTAATTCCCTGCTTTGGAGGTACTCAAAGGCTTCCAAGACTAATAGGCTCCGGTATAGCTAAAGAATTAATCTTTACAGGAAGACAAGTAAAGGCAGATGAAGCTTTGACAATGGGTTTAGTCAACAAGGTCGTTGAGCCGGATATGCTTATGCAAGAAGCCTTGGAAATGATGAAAATGATTCTTAAAAACGCTTCACTTGCGGTAGGTTTTGCAAAGACGGCAATAAACAGAGGATTAGAGATGGATATATATAACGGTTTGGAATTAGAAAAGGATATTGCGGCATTATCTTTTGCTACGGAGGATAAGGATGAAGGCATGAAGGCTTTCGTGGAAAAAAGACCTGCAGCATTTAAAAACAAATAGATATAATGGTTCGTTTAAAAAATATTATGATTTTATAGGAGTAAATTATGGATGGATCAATACTGTTAAGCTTAATCGGTATTATAGCAGCACTTTGCCTGTTAGTAGTTCTGATAATGAAAGGTGTAAATATCTTTATAGTTGCACTGTTGTGCTCTTCAATTGTTGCATTAACAGGCGGATTAAATTTATATGAGGGTTTAAAAATCAACTACATGACTTCCTTTGTTAATTTCTTTAAAAGTAACTTTTTAATATTTTTAACAGGTACAATTATGGGTAAGGCTTATGAAATAACAAACGGAGCAAAATCAATTGCGAAAATGATCGTTAATAAGTTCGGTCCCAATATGGCATTAATTTCAATACCATTAGCATGCGGTATTATATCCTATGGCGGAGTTAGTGTATTCGTTGCAAGTTTTGCCGTTTTCCCCATTGCTTTGGAAGTGTTCAGACAAGCGGACTATCCCAGAAGATTTATCCCCGGTGCATTAACGTTCGGTTGTTCAACATGGGCGATGGTCGCCCCCGGCGCTCCCCAGATACAAAACGCAGTGCCGGCAGCAGCCTTGGGTACAGATTTAATGGCAGGAGCAATAAATGGATTTATAACTTCAGGATTTATATTGCTTTTAGGCAGCTTTATATTAATCAGAACTGTTAATAAGGCAAGAGACAAAGGCGAAGGCTTCACACCTAAGCCCATGGATGTATTTCTAGATGATGCACAATATCCAAGCGGATGGTTAGCCTTGCTTCCATTATTTTTCACACTCTTCATAATAAATGTCAAAATAGACGGAAGTCCTTTATTGCCATTGGAATTCGGTGTATTTGCAGGGTCATTAGCCGTAATAGTGTTGCTGAACAAATATCAGGATAATCATAAGTTAATTTATCATTTAGGAGAAGCTTGCAAACAATCGGTGGTTTCAATTTCAAATACATGTGCCGTTGTTGGTTTTGGCGGCGTGGTTCAAGCATCTCTTGCATTTCCAACCATCATAAACGCTATGATAAGTTTACCCATACCACCTTTAGCAGGAGTTGCAGTAGGTACTACAGTCATAGCAGGTATTTGTGGTTCAGCTTCCGGAGGACTGGGTATTGCGGCTCCCCTATTAGGTCCGTCATACTTAGCATTGGGT
>ENA-UOOK01002398-UOOK01002398.1-fermentation-metagenome-genome-assembly--contig:-NODE-2398-length-23198-cov-9.518515_pt1 | contig 23198 bp, 20 predicted proteins | sample MGYA00245777_ERZ724023 | MGnify/ENA primary metagenome ERZ724023 (study PRJEB28704, sample SAMN03018312) | fermentation metagenome | biome: anthropogenic terrestrial biome; feature: soil; material...
AACTCCGTTTGCTGCTCGCCCATGCAACCGGGGTGTGTTGAAAATATAGCTTGCTACACAAGCACATAAATTAAAGTACGTTATTTTGCTTTGCAAATAACGGATAAAGCAATACCTTCCGATATTTCAAGAATATGTATTACACTTATTTCCTATAATATTTAAAAACCTCGCATAAACGGTGTTTTTTTATGTATGAACAGAGAAAAAAACTTTTTATACAAAAAAACAAGCATTTTATACAGGCAATATTGATTATTTTCTTTTTTACTAATATAATACGTCATATAAAAGTAATTACATAACTTTCTACTTTAATACAGGAAAATAAACTGTTTAAATTTTTTTGCTACATTTTGTAATAAAAAATGTATATAATCACCCAGAAAGTTAAGACGTGACTTTCTGATGAGATTTGAAATTTCTTAAATTTCATCAGCCTTCGAAAGAAGACTGGATAACCATATTGTGATTGCACCATGTTGCAGTAAAGCTGCAACTTCCTGCAGACAAACCTGCAGGAAAAAGTCATTTCACGACTTTCTGGGAAGCAATCATATGATTATAAACTAGGCGTTTTTCAACCATTCTGGTTGAAAATACGAAAAAGGTGGGGCGTGGGTCCATCTAAGCCTCGTTATATGTAAAATTGTTCTGGAGGTATTTTTCATGATAAAGGAGAAAGTCAGGCTGACAGGAAATCTGAATAAAGGATCTTCAAACAGTAAGTTTGTTATTAGTAACCGGTTAGTCAACTTTAATTGCAATGACAACATTTCTGTTAAACGTTGTATTAATAATAAAGATGTAACTAATGACATTGAAAATACAGCTGTGACTGAATCATTATTAGAGAAAACCAAAGAATTAATTGGTAATGATTGGATTTCAGCTTTATCTCATGAATTCCGCACACCGCTTAATGTTATTTTATCAACGCTTCAGGTTGCTTTGCTAAACACAGATGGAAGCATGGAAAGTGAATATAAGCAGGTTAAGAGCAAATATCTGAGAATTATGAGGCAAAATTGTCTTCGCCTAATGAAAATGGTTAATAACTTAATTGACATTAACAGAGTTAATTCAGACTTTTTTAATATTAATCTAACGAATGAGGATATAGTCCACATCACTTGGCTTATTACAAACTCAATTTCAGAATATGCAGGCGCAAAGAATATAAAAGTATCGTTTGAAACAAACAAGAGAGAATGCATAATTGCTTGTGATACATTTCAGTTGGAACGCATATTATTAAATCTTTTATCTAATGCCATTAAGTTTACCCCCTTTGGCGGGAAGATCCATGTTGAACTGGTTGCTATGCCTGAAAAGGTATATATATCAGTATCGGATACAGGGCAAGGCATTCCTTCACAATATCAGAATACAATCTTTGAATGCTTTGGTCAAACTGATGGCAAAAATTATGCAGAGAAAAAAGGTAGTGGGATGGGTTTATACCTTGTGAAAAGGTTGCTTGAAAGAATGAACGGTAAAATATGGGTAAGCAGCAAAGAAAGTAAGGGAAGTAAATTTACTTTTTATCTCCCTAATTATAAACTTCCTCAATCAGTCAAAGAAAATAAGCAAATGGGCTACCAAAATAGCCGAATCGAACACCTTCAAATTGAGTTTTCTGATATATATGTCAGTTAGGGAATTGGAAAAGTGTGCATAGTAGTGGACACAAAAAACTTCTCCCCTAGGGGAGAAGAGCAATACATTTTAACAGAAAAAAAGCGTTTCATTTTAATTTGCATTCTGCGCTGAATTTTTGAAGTTCAAAAAATCCTTGACAAATGTTTGTTTTTATTGTATAGTTCTATGTGTCAATCAAGTAGAAGTTTCCACTTCTCACCTTGTGTCAATGAGATTTCAGGGTTAATCAGAGCAATTTTGCTATGGTTTTAAGCAGGTAAAGTGGATTTGCCTGCTTTTTTGTGTGGTTCAACGAGGTCGTTTGGTTAATTGTGCTATTAGAAATGCTTACGGCGCGGAGAACGTATAAATAAAAAGGTGTGTATTCAGTTATTGAGTTGCACACACAAATAAAATTTGGTTCAAAAGATTGCGGAGGTGTTTTTTATTAAGAAAGGTCAGATTCAGGTGAATAATCAAATCAGGGATAAGGAAATCAGATTAATCGATTTCGATGGCACAATGATCGGGGTTGTATCCGCTAGAGATGCCCAGTTAAAGGCCAATGAGAGGGATATGGACCTGGTTAAAATTTCACCGAATGCAAATCCCCCTGTATGTAAAATTATGGATTTCGGTAAGTACCTTTATGAAATGTCCAAGAGAGAAAAAGAAGCAAAGAAAAAGCAGACAAACATATCAATTAAGGAAATCAGGCTGTCTGCAAAAATAGAAGAGCATGACTTTTCGTTTAAGTTAAAAAATGCGATAAAGTTTCTTCAGGATGGCGATAAGGTAAAAGTATCCATACGATTTAGAGGACGGGAAATGCAGTTTACTTCCATGGCTTATAATGTAATCGACAAATTTGCCGAGAAGGTTCAGGAATATGGAAAAATGGAGAAAAGACCTGCAATGGAAGGCAGAAGTATGTCGGTTATGTTTGTACCATTAAAAGAAAAACAGCAATAGGCGAAGTGGGGTTGTTGATCTGCATATATTGGCTATAGACCAAAAACACGCTACGTACAGCAATCAATAAGCAACCAGAATGAAGAACAGAGGAGGTTATATCCATGCCAAAAATGAAAAGCCATAGTGCTTCCAAAAAAAGATTTAAAATCTCTGGTACTGGTAAGGTAATAAGAAACAAAGCATATAAAAGCCATATTCTTACCAAGAAAACAACAAAACGTAAAAGGAATCTACGTAAATCAACAGTAGCTTCGGATGCAAATGCAGCAGTAATAAAAGTTATGCTGCCATATAAATAATGGAAAGAGGTGTGAAGAATGGCTAGAGTAAAAGGTGCGGTTAATACCAGAGCCAGACGTAAAAAAGTTTTAAAGCTTGCGAAGGGTTATTTCGGAGCAAAAAGCAAATTATATAGAGTAGCAAATCAAGCGGTTATGAAATCCTTGGTATATGCATACCGTGACAGGAAAGCAAAAAAGAGAGATTTCAGGAAATTATGGATTACCAGGATTAATGCAGCAGCAAGAATGAATGGTATTTCTTACAGCCGTTTTATGAATGGTTTGAAAAAAGCTGGAATAGAGTTAAACAGAAAGGTTTTGGCTGATATGGCCATAAATGATTCAGTGGGTTTTGCTAGCTTGGTAGAAAAGGTAAAACAATAAAAATTGCGGCTTATGCCGCTTTTTTTTTGCATTTGTATTACAAAAGCTGCAAAGTAGTACCATTTATCATGGGAAAAAGATATAATCTTAACAGGAATATTCCGGTGTAATAAAAAGCAGATTATTCATAATGTGGTTATCACCCAGAAAGTCACAAAGTGACTTTCTGATGAAATTTAAGAAGTCTTAAATTTCATCAGCCTTCTTCCGAAGGCTGGATAACCATATTGTGATTGCACCAGGTTGCAGCAAGCTGCAACTTCCTGCAGGTAATCCCGCAGGAAAAAGTCGTTTCATGACTTTCTGGGAAGCAATTATTAATGTTATATAAATTTCACATAACCTTTCTTGAGAATAGGGTAAATGTATTATACAATAAAGGTACATAATAAATCCGGCGGGGGAACTTTAGTGACGGGTGTAGATAATATTAAAGATTTTTTTATAATGGTTGGAAACTACTTAGGATTAAGTGGACCTGTTGATATAATTCTTATGATAATTGATATCAGCATTATTTCTTTTATTGTCTTTAAGGTCATTCAATTAGTTCGCGAAACCCGTGCGATGCAACTGGTTAAAGGGATTTTATTTATTGTAATAGGGCTTAAAGTCGCTCAGTTGATAGGTTTGAAAACGATGGCATATTTGTTGGAAGCAGCGATTTCGCTATTAGGGTTTACGCTTATTGTTATATTCCAACCTGAGCTTAGACGAGGTCTTGAAAAGATTGGAAACAGTGGCTTTAAAAACTTTATACTTATTGATGATGATGAAAAGAAGCTAAGAACCACAGCCTCAATAGAAGATATTGTTAAATGTTGTGCTCACTTTTCTCAAGAATACATTGGTGCTCTTATGGTTATAGAAAGAAATACTAAAATTGGTGATGTTATAAACACCGGAACCCAGCTGGATTCATTAATTTCCTATGAAATATTAGCCAATATTTTTACACCAAATACACCGCTGCATGACGGTGCTGTTATAATTAGAGACAACAAGATAAAAGCTGCAGCATGTTATTTACCACTAACTGAGAATTCCAATTTAAGCCATGAACTGGGAACACGTCATAGGGCGGCTCTTGGCATTACTGAAGTGTCCGATGCAATTTCTGTTGTGGTATCCGAAGAGTCCGGTAAAATATCGTATGCTCACAATGGAGGGCTTACACGGAATTTAACTCCTGATACATTACGTAAAGCATTGTATCGCTTTCTTCTTGATAAAAATTCAAATAAAAAGGTTCGTTTTTGGTTCAGAAAGGTGAAAGCGGATGAATAAAAGCTTAGATAGTTTTTTTGAAAAGGATATAGTCCTAAAAATATTATCAGTTCTTATTGGTGTTCTGATATGGTTTATTGTTTTAGATCAACAGAACCCTCTTTCAGAGCGCACTTTATCAATTCCGCTAAGAACAAACAAAGAGGTATTGGCAGATACCAGTATGAGCCTTGTTTCATCTAATATCCCTACAACAGTTGATGTTGTTATCAAGGGAAGAAAGCAAAGGCTTGAAAAGGTTTTATCTAACGATTTCCAGGCATTTTTAGATTTCAGCATAATCGAAGACACAAACACTGTTGAGTTGCCTCTCACACTTCCTCAATATACAGGTGACCAGGATATTATTATATCTGACATTAACCCAAAGGTTGTTAAAATAAGGCTTGAAAGCATTGTCAGAAAAGAATTTCCTATTAATATAAGGTGGACAGGCACTTTGCAGGAAGGATATAATGCTGTTAATGTTAAGTTAAACCCAAATACTGTTATTCTCCAAGAGCTTGAAAGTGTTATGAATAGTGTAAAAAGCGTCATGGTGACAGTGGAAAAAGAACAGCTTCTTAAGGAAGGTTCGATTAACAAAAGGATTGAAGTTTTCAATGACAATAATAAGATTGTATCGTCTCTTGATGGAAGTGTGCAGGTAAATATTGTATACGATCTTGTTAAAGATATACCGGTATCAACAACAGTGACGGGTAAGCCCAATAAAGACTATTATTTAAAAGATTACACATTATCCCAGAATTCTGTTCAAATAATGGGCGATTATGACTTAATAAAGGATATTTCACATATTGTTGCGGAACCTCTCGATATAGACAAAGCTGAGGCTTCGTTCCAAAAAAATTTAAAGCTTCAACTACCGGAAAACGTAAAGCTTTATAAAGATAGCGATACTATTACCGCACAGGTAAACGTAGAAAAATATTCTAGTAAAATGATTAGCATACCGAAATCATCAATAACGATTTTTGGTGGGGATGTTTCGGGGGAAACGAAGTATCGCATTATGGAAAATGAAATCGCATTCGTTATAAAAGGTCCTGCTGAAATTTTAGATACTGTTGATTTAAAATCAGTCAAAGGTTACGTCAATGTTTCAGGGGTTAATGAAGGCACGGGCACTGTGGAAGTGCAAATGTCGATGCCATCAGGCATTTATATGGATCAAACAGTTAGTGTTACAATCGAAACAGAGGCTGTGGGGTCAGAGACTACTGATGTAGAGATTACGCCAACACCGCTGCCGGATCAAAATAATCCCGATGGTTCAAGCGGTGATTCCGATTCTGAAACCAGAGAAACCGGTGCTAATTAATATATTCTTGGTTTGCAGCAGTACTATCGCCCACATCTTTTATCATTTATTAACTCAACGTTCCCGCCTAAGCTTGTTAGTAGTTTTTGTGATGCTGATACCGACGGCGGTGCAGGCAAGGTTGAAAATATAGCTTGCTACGCAAGCACATAAATTAAGTACGTTATTTTGTTTTGCAAAAAAACGGATCAAGCTATTTCTTCCGTTATGTCACTGTGTATATTTGCCTTGTACTATCCATATTCATATGTTAAAATGACTTTTGTGTGGTTTGATTGTTTTAATAACAGATTCAAAGCCCATTCTTTTCCAATTTAACAAAGAAAGAAGAAACCCTATTATGACGATTGCACTTAATGATTTTTTGCAACAATTTTTTAATAACCCTGCACTTATGATTACTGTGGTTTTAACATTAGCAGTTATATTTGTGAATGGATGGACTGATGCCCCAAATGCTATTGCCACATGCATTTCCACCAGATCTATGAGCCCCCGGGCAGCTATTATCATGGCTGCGATATTTAATTTCTTTGGTGTTTTAGTAATGACAATGTTTAACGCAACTGTTGCGGAAACTATTTATAATATGGTTGATTTTAGGGGAGACTCGCATTCAGCGCTGGTTGCTCTTTGTGCTGCAATGTTTGCAATAGTTCTATGGGCGACTGTTGCATGGTGGTTTGGTATACCAACAAGCGAGAGCCATGCACTTATTGCCGGTATATCCGGAGCAGCTATTGCGCTCCAAGGTGGTTTTAGTGGCATAAATCCCACAGAATGGGTAAAAGTCATATATGGTTTGATATTATCTATTATTATGGGATTCCCACTAGGGTGGTTTGTTGTAAAGTCTATAGAAAAGATTTTCCGCAATTTTAACCGTAAAAAAACTGCTGTCCTTTTTCAAAATGCACAGATTCTTGGCGGTGCAGGTATGGCTTTCATGCATGGTGCGCAAGACGGACAGAAATTTATGGGTGTTTTTATGCTTGGGGTATTTCTGGTAAAGGGTCAATCCAATGTAACCGAATTTACAATTCCACTCTGGCTCATTGTATTATGCTCTGCGGTAATGGCAATAGGCACATCCGTAGGTGGTTACCGAATAATCAAGGCTGTAGGGATGGATATGGTGAAACTGGAGAAGTATCAAGGATTTTCCGCTGATTTTGCTGCGGTAATTAGCTTGTTTACAGCTTCAGTTCTTGGATTACCGGTGAGTACTACACACACAAAAACAACTGCGATAATGGGTGTTGGAGCAGCTAAGCGGATTTCAAATGTGAACTGGGGTGTAGTAAAAGAAATGACTATGGCATGGATTTTAACATTTCCTGGCTGTGGTTTGATTGGTTACTTAATAGCTATTCTTTTTATGAAAATATTCTGACATAACAACACATGTCATACTTGATGTGACTTGCGGTCAGGAGTATATTTGATATATATGGCAGAGATAACTCTGTTTAATTAAAAATATGGTTTAGTGGAAGGTTTGTTTTGGAAAAACAGTTATTTCATTCGAACCAATAGCAAAGAAGGTAATTATTATGGCACGAAAGGATTCTTTTAATTATTTTGATTCATTTGTAAAGCTTGTTGAGTACTCATGCCAAGCAGCAGATTTGCTTAATGAGATAATGAATAATTTTAATCCCAATAAGCTTCATGAGAAAAAGGAAGAAATACACCAAATTGAACATAGTGGTGATTTTGAAAGACATGCAATTTTGCGTAAGCTTTCAAGAGAGTTTATTACACCTATTGAAAGAGAAGATATTATGGCGTTAACTGATTCAATTGATGATGTTACAGACACCATTGAAGATGTGTTAATGCGTATGTATATGTTTAATATACAAGGAATCAGGGAAGATGCCATAAAAATGACGGATATTATAGTCAGGTGCTGTAATGCTTTAAAGCAGGCATTGGAAGAATTTTATAATTTCCGCAAATCAAAAACCTTACACAACCTGATTATCGAGGTTAATGTTTTGGAAGAGGAAGGCGATAAGCTGTTTACAGAAGCTACAAGGCATTTATATGTTAATTGCAAGGATCCTATTGAAGTTATTGCCTGGGATCAAACACTGCATTATCTTGAAAGATGTTGTGATGCATGTGAGGAAGTAGCTAATGTTATTGAAAGCATTATTATGAAAAACACATAATTAGACTACTACAGTTCACCGGTAGCATATGTAATTAGGTTCAATGCTCTAAGTTAGGTTGGAATTAAATGTAATTCCAAAGTAATACCAAAACAAATGGTAGATTAATTGGTTGATTTGCTGAATTTCTAATCAACGAATATAGTACGAGCAGCAATTGAGTATAATTAATATTGAAATCATTAGATTGGTCACTGCAGGTTCTTAAAATAATGGAAGAAAGTGCTTTAGATGTTTGTTTATGCAGTGAAATCAAGGTTTATCATACGCTCAATGAATAACATGCTTTGCTTGAGGAGGCAATTATTTGGGTAGATTGTTTGGAACAGACGGAGTAAGAGGGATTGCAAATACTGAATTAACATGTGAAATGGCATTCCGTTTAGGAAAAGCCGGTGCATATGTTTTAGCTGAGGAATCAAAGCATACACCAAAGATTGTTATAGGAAAAGATACCAGAAGATCAGGTGATATGCTTGAAAAAGCTCTCATAGCCGGGATTTGTTCTTCCGGTGCAGAGGCTGTCTGTCTTGGCGTTATTTCAACTCCGGCTGTCGCATATTTAACAAGGAAATATAAAGCTGATGCCGGTATTGTAATTTCAGCCTCTCATAACCCTGCTGAATTCAACGGCATAAAGTTTTTTAATTCAAGAGGATATAAGCTGTCTGATAGCTTAGAAGACAGAATCGAATCAATTATCCTTGATAAAACCGAATCTCTGCCTAACCCTTCAGGTGGCATGGTGGGCATTGTAACTGAAAAAGCCGAAGCTGATGACGATTATATATCGTTTCTTACTAAAACCATAAATTCTAAATTTAATGGCCTAAGAATAGCTATTGATTGCGCAAACGGGGCAGCTTATAAAACTGCTCCACGTTTATTCCGTGAGCTTGGAGCAGAGGTTTTTATTGTAAACGACAGCCCCGATGGTCTAAACATTAATAAAAATTGTGGTTCGACGCACATGAATATGTTAAAAGAGCTTGTAGTTAACAAAAACTGTGATATAGGTTTTGCTTTTGACGGTGATGCCGACAGGGTTTTGGCTGTTGACAATAATGGCTTGGTTGTTGATGGAGACAAAATTTTGGCAATCATCGGGCTTGAACTTAAAAATCAGAATAAGCTTTCGAATAATACTATTGTTGCAACGGTAATGAGTAATCTTGGTCTGGACATAATGGCAAAAGAGAATCGCCTGAAGCTGGATAAAACAAATGTTGGAGACAGATATGTGCTGGAGCAGATGCTAAAATGCGGATATATATTGGGCGGCGAGCAATCCGGGCATATCATTATGCTTGAATACAACACTACCGGAGATGGACAGCTTACATCACTTCAACTCGTTCAAATAATAAAGAAAACAGGTAAAAGCCTATCTGATTTGGCTTCAGTCATGAATGTATATCCACAGGTCTTGAAAAACGCAAAGGTTCAAAATGGTAATAAATCAATATATATGAATGATTCTGAAATTGCCGGGAAATGCGCTGAGCTTGAGGAAGCATTTAACGGCGAGGGACGTGTTCTTATCCGCCCATCAGGAACGGAACCGCTGGTGAGGGTAATGATAGAAGGAAAGGATCTTAGTTATATAACCGAAAAAGCAACTGAGCTTGCTAATCTTATAGAGAAAAAGCTTGGGTAAAATTATGATTTCACAGCAGAAACATACTGCTGAATTAATATACATAATGCTACAGTAAAATCAATTTACCCATCCTTGGAAACCTTTATCCACAGTAGTTTTACAACACCCCAAGCAGCCAAGGCATATATGAGCATCGCAATAATTGCTGCGGGATCAAAGACGGATCTTGAAGCAAGGCCAGTCGTTGACATAGGACTGAAAATTCCTGAAAAGGGTGCAATAAAAATTCCGGAGACTGAATACAAAAAAGAAGTAAAACCGCTGCGTGGGTTGGCTCCAAGTAACATAAAAATAAATCTAAGTCCAAGCATAATTTCTAGTAAGCCGAGTATATAGTAAATAACATACCGGCTTTTTGTATACCAGACAGGCATTTGATTTTTATCATATTCTTTTCTATCGATGTTCATTTCATTCATATTAATATCATTCGCTTTCCTGTGAAATATCTGATAAATCATAGTCATTGTACGTAAACCAATTCATACTGTAAATGTTGAATTCTAATTCAACATAGTATAGTGTGACCAACATAATATTTTTAATTCTCCAATTATCATAAATAAATCGGTACATCCAAGATTTAATATATCAATTTTAGTTGATAAAATTCTCAATAAAATATATAATTATTACGTTGGCTTTTTTCAGTATTAGCAAAACCAATATTCAACAAGATTACTTAAGGGATTGAAATGAATAATTTTACTGTTCCTAACTGCTATGATTTATCAAGTTTCTTTATAGTTCTGTTACTCAAAACTACTAAACAAAGCTCGGATTTTTTATCGGAATCTGAACATAAAGACGCTAATATACAAAATTTATTTAGCTTTAGAAAGAGTTGAAATATTGTATGATTGTTTTTGCTTTAGGAAAAGTCTTTTCAGGACTTTTTGAGAAGCAATCATAGTATAAGAAAAGTATAAGAACAGTATAAGAAAAGCATGTGTTCCATGTGTAAAATACCGAAGCATTGTTAGTATCTCAAAGAAAAAGATATATCTTGATGTACAGCGAGCAGATTTATGAACAGTGGCGAGACATTAAACAGCGAGGTGATGGCAAATTGGATAATATCTTAAAGGCTGCGAAAATATTAAGAAATGCATCAAGCATCGTTGCTTTAACAGGAGCAGGGGCATCGACTGAAAGCGGGATTCCTGATTTCAGGTCATCAGGTGCATCAACCGAAAATAATAAAAAATACGATATTCCTGTTGAGGTTATATTAAGTCACAGCTTCTTTGTGAATTACACAGAAATATTTTATGATTACTATAAAACCAATCTGGTTTATCCTGATGCAGAGCCCAATGACTGTCATTTTGCTCTTGCAGAGATGGAGAAACTATGTAATCTAAAGGGGGTTATAACACAAAATATCGACGGACTTCACCAAAAGGCAGGATCTAGTAACGTAATTGAGCTGCATGGCACAACAAAGCTTAACTATTGCATGAAGTGCAATAAAAAGTTTAAGCTTGAAGACATTTGTGACGCGGAGCAGAATATTCCGTTGTGTGACAAATGCGGCGGTATTATAAAGCCGGATGTGGTTTTATATGAAGAACCACTTAATCAAAAAAACCTGATTGATTCTGTTAATATGGTTAAGGAGTCAGATGTTCTTTTAGTAATAGGCACAAGTCTTGTTGTTTATCCTGCTGCGGGGCTTTTAAACTATTATAATGGGAACAATCTTATAATTGTTAACATTGGATTTACTCCGTTTGATAGAAGCGCAAATGTGGTAATTAACGAAAAGGCTGGCGGAGTACTTAAAAAATTGGTAACAGCATTAAAGAAGCAATAACTCAACGATCCCTCCTCGGCTTGCGAGCAGTATTTTGAGGCGCTGTACCGACATGCTGGGGTGTGATGTCACACCGCTGTCGATAGTCTGCTGCGCAGGCAAGCGACCAATTAAGGAGCATTGTTTACTTTTGCTGTTCATTTAGAAAACGGGGGTATTATTTTGGACATTAAAGCGACAATAAAGGAAGTATTTTACTCGATAGCTCCCATTACGGCTTTTATTACCTTATTGCAAATAACTTTTGTAAAGCTTCCTGCAGAAACCTTTATTAGTTTTATTGGTGGAGCAATTCTTATATTTATTGGGCTAACTTTGTTTTTACTGGGAGTAAATGTTGGATTTTTACCTATTGGTGAAAAAATAGGTGTGTCTATTGTTTCAAAGGGAAAAATGTGGTTTGCATTATTAGCTGCCTTTATAATAGGCTTTGTTGTTAATGTTGCAGAGCCTGACGTTCAGGTTTTGGCTTCACAGGTTAACTCTGTTACGGAAGGAACTATAAATAAAGGTGCCATCATTGCTATTGTTTCTTTGGGTGTTGGCTTTTTTGTTGCTTTGGGTATATTGCGAATCCTTCTAAAAGTTCCCATGAAATATGTATTGTTAGTGGGATATGCAATAGTCTTTCTTGTTGCATTGTTTACATCACCAAGCTTTTTAGGTGTAGCTTTTGATTCAGGCGGTGTTACAACCGGACCTATGACTGTTCCGTTTATTCTTGCACTCGGGGCAGGTGTAGCCTCGATTACGTCAAAGGATTCTGCAGCTGATAGCTTCGGTTTGGTTGCGTTGGCATCCTTAGGACCTATTATGGCAGTATTAATAATGGGGGTGTTCTACAAATGAGAATATTATCTAACTTGTTTGAAGGTTTTGGTGAGGTTATTATTGATGTTATCATCGCACTAATGCCGATTATAATTGTTTTTGTTGTATTTCAAATCTTCATATTGAAACTGCCTAAAAAGCAGATTGTTCGAATTATTAAAGGTATGATAATTACATTCGTGGGTCTTGCCTTTTTTCTCCAGGGCGTGAATGCAGGGTTTATGCCTGTAGGTGAGCTTATGGGCATGAAAATCGGCTCTCTGGATTATAACTGGATTCTGATACCGATTGGTTTTGTTCTGGGCTTTGCAGTTATTATGGCCGAGCCTGCGGTGCATGTCCTCATAGATCAGGTTGAACAGGCATCAGGAGGGCACGTAAACAAAATGGTTATGCAATACACTGTATGTATAGGTGTTGCAGTTGCGGTTGCTCTGGCAATGGCAAGAGTGTTATATGGAATTTCTCTATGGTATTTTATTGCTCCCGGTTATATAATAGCATTTATATTAACAATGAATTCTTCACCGGATTTTGTAGCTATAGCGTTTGATGCGGGTGGGGCGGCAACAGGTCCGATGACAGTTACCTTAATTCTATCAATGGTTGTTGGTATAGCAAAACAAATTGAGGGCAGGAATCCTCTTCTTGATGGTTTCGGGATGATAGCTTTGGTGGCATTAGCACCTATACTGGCAATTCTTATTTTAGGCTTTGTCTATAAAAGAAAGGAGAAATCAAGTGATGCCGGATAACAGTTTAACTGCTTCTAAGCAGTATAAGTTGATAATAACCATTGTGAAAAAAGGTATGGGTAGCAAGGTTGTTGCCGAGACAAAAAAAGTTGGTGCCGAAGGCGGAACGGTTATTTTTGGCAATGGGACTGCAAAAAAATCCGTATACCTTGATCTACTCGGAATTAATTTTGACCCCGAAAAAGAGATTATTCTTACCATTGCATGTGAAAGCGTAGTTGATAATATTATAAAAACAGTCCAAGGTATGCTAAAGCTCGACAAACCTGGAAATGGAATAAGCTTTGTTTTAAACGTAAAGGGACTAACAGGAATTATGCATTTATTAAACCAGTAGGAGTAAAAACACAAATAGAATTATGAACGTATAAGCAGAAATAAGAGTCGAGTTTTCTTTCTTATCACGATTGAAAAGAAAAGATTTTAAAGTATTTTGGAGGTATTACAATGAGCGAAAATAACAAGGCACATGATCTTATAATAACAATTGTAAACAGGGGTTTGGCTGATGATGTGGTAGATGCCACTAAAACAGCGGGTGCGACCGGCGGCACAATTATTCACGGTCGCGGAACGGGAATTCATGAAACAGCCAAGCTGTTTGGCATTCCCATAGAACCTGAAAAGGATATAGTACTTACCTTGATTGAGCAGTCCATGACTGAAGCGGTGTTAAATGCTGTAAATGAAGCATTAGAGCTTAACAAACCCGGTAAAGGTATAGCATTTGTACTTGATGTCGAAAAAACAATAGGGATAAATCATTCATACATTAAAACCGAAGAACAGGCTGAATCCTAAAACCAGCTGACTGATTAAGAACACGCTTTCAACGCCCATAGCATATTTTGTAAGCAAAAATGCGGTTTGGCGCACAATTCGCGCAAGCGTTCATTGAATGAATAACGAGCATAGAAAAAACTTTGCGCAAAGCAAAGTGATGTGAAAGAACTGCGAAATTTAATATGCATATACATAATTTTTTGAGTTAATGCAGTGGAAAAGTCGCATGTAGAATAAGAAAGTAAAGTTGGAATTCAATAGTATCGGAGGGGGTATATTTGAAAACTGTGGTAATACTTGCAGCAGGCGAAGGAAAAAGAATGTGGCCGTATGCTGTAATTAGACCAAAATGCATGATACCGATTGCAAATAAACCGGTTATTGGGCACATGGTTGAAACGCTCAAGAGTATTGGGTTTGAAAATATTATAATAGCAGGAGGAAAGTTGACAGAACAAATTGCAAACCACTTCAGAAAGATGAGTGGAGTAAAAATTGTTAAGGTTGATGGAGCAAAAGGAACAGCCTTTGCTCTTAAAGAGGTTAGTCAGTATATTCCTGACGATAATTTTCTGGTTCTGCATGGCGATACTATTATAGAAAAACATGATCTTGAAGCATTAGTAGAATCCATTGAAAAAAGTAATGTGCCTGTCGCGTTGATTGAGCCGCTTAATGATGAACTGTCTAACGACTGGATATGCTGTGCTGTAAACGAAGGCAATATTCATAATGTTACCGGCCACCCAAGATACAAATGCAGCCACAGGTTTTGCGGGTTTGCTCTTACCTCAGAGGTTCTTGGTTATATCGAATGTAATTCAGGTATCTTTTCAAATGTAAATGTAGGGGTAATGCCTCCTTTAGAGGGATACCTTGAAATGTCTTTAGCGGATTATATTTCTGACGGGAATATAATAAAGGCTGTTGAAACAAAAGGAACTTTCATCGATATGGATAAGCCGTGGCATATTTTAGAGGCAAACCGTTATATGGTTAACAAACTGTGTAATGATTTGTCATCGAATGCTTTAGGAGAAAATGCAGAAATCGATTCATCCGCTGTAATTGAAGGCTATGTAAGGCTTGGAGATGGGAGTAGAATTGGTCGTAATGTTATAATAAAAGGCAGCATCATTGTTGGAAACAATACTATTATAGATAATGGTGCCATAATAGAGGGGAATGCGGTGATCGGAGATAACTGCATTGTCAGGAATTACTGCCAGATAGGCGGCGGTTCATCCATCGGCAACAGATGTATTATTGAGCACTGCGCTGAATTTTCAGGTATTACAATGGATCGGGTACACTTGTATCATTACATGGAGCTTGGCGGAATTATCGGTACCTGTACAGATATTGGTGCAGCAACAGTTTGCGGAGGCTTAAGGTTTGATGACGGCATAACAGAGCACCGCATAAGAGGAAGGCGAGAAAAACCGAAGGAATATGCAAATTCCAGCTATCTTGGTGATTTCAGCAGAACAGGTGTGAATGCTATTATTATGCCGGGCTGTAAAACAGGCGTATACAGCATAGTGGGACCGGGAGTTCTTCTTAATGAGGATCTTCCCGATAATACAATGATAATGGTTGAGCAGCAAACGGTAAAAAAACACTGGGGTCCGGAAAAATATGGCTGGTAGTAACCATACAAAATAAACACATTTAAACCGCTTTCTTAACGATAGCGGTTTTTGTTCTACATGCAGCTGTAAACGGTAATGCAAAGTGCAGAGATTTCGGCAGTCAAAAGTAAGGGGTTCGGCAGCGTAAAGTAAGGATTCTCGGCTGTTAAAGTCAGAACATTCGGCAGCGCAAAGTAAGGGTTTTCGGCTGTCAAATTCAGAGAAAAAGGATATAAAAAAGAGAAAAAGATTTAGAGAAAATATTGACTTCAAGTGTATAATTGTATACAATAATACAAAAATATTTTGCGTTGGGGGATATTATTATGGCAAAGATAGATCGTAATTACAATGAGCCGCACCAATCTCTGCATAGAAAAGTATTTGACATTTTAGAGAATAATATATTAAGTGGTGTTTATGAACCAGGTGATTGCTTAAGCGAACCCAAAATATCTGAAGAGCTGGGAGTGAGCCGGACACCAGTCCGTGAAGCTTTTCGTCAATTAGAGCATGAAGGCCTTGTTGCCTATACACCAAATCGGGGTGTAGTAGTAAGAGGATTTTCCGAAGAAGACATTACTGATATATATAAAATACGTCTTATGATAGAGGGAATGACTGCTCGCCGGGCAGCAGAAAATATTACTCCTGTTCAGCTTGAGGGTTTAAAAGAGACAATCGAGCTTGAAGAATTTTATACAAATAAGGAGGATGTTAAACAGCTCGCAAAGCTTGATTCACATTTTCACGAAATAATATATATAGCCAGTGGAAGCCGCTTTTTAACAAAAACCTTAAAAACCTTCCACCACTATGTGGGGAATACCAGAAGTATTTCTTTGTCAAACCCGGAAAGAGCAAAAAAATCATATAGTGAGCATAGAGGAATTTTCGAAGCTATCCAGTCAAAGGACAGAGAAATGGCTGAAATATTGATGGAACAGCATATAAGAAACGCTAATAAATATATTGAAAACAGAAAACAGCAAAGTAGGGAGAAATAGCAGACAGTAAAATACCTAGAGATATTAGACATCAAAACACGTAGAAATAACAAACCACAGAAAGATAGTGCGTGTGTGTTCTGACGAGCCCTTACCTTACTTTCAAAAGCGGTTTTAGAAACTATACCAGGAGGATAGAATATGATTCGTGATTTAACAACAGAAGAATTAAATATGTATTATGAAAAATCAGCAGAACAGATAAACACAGACAGCTATTACGACCCGGAACTGTTCTCAAAATATAATGTCAAGCGTGGATTAAGGAATGAAGACGGCACAGGAGTCGTTGTCGGATTGACTGAAATTGGAGATGTTCAATCCTATATAATGGAAGGGAATAAAAAAATACCTCATGAAGGGCGTCTTATTTATCGTGGTGTAGATGTATACGAGCTTGTGGATGCATGTATAAAAGAAGACCGGTTTGGTTTTGAAGAATGTGCATACCTGCTTTTGTTTGGAGATCTGCCGAACAAGGAGCAGCTTTCAGAGTTTAATAATGTGCTTGTGCATAACCGTACATTACCTGATGGCTTTGTCCGCGACATAATTATGAAAGCATCCAGCACAAATATAATGAATAAACTTGCTCGTTCAATTCTTGTCATTTATTCATACGATCCAAACCCCGAAGATACCAGTGTTAAGAATTTATTTAGGCAGAGCCTTGAAATTATTGCAAGAATACCTCTCCTTGCGGCTTATGGTTACCAAGCAAAATCCCATTATCATGACGGAAACAGCATGTACATTCACAGACCCAGAGCAGAACTAAGCACTGCCGAGAATATCCTTTGCCTAAGTCGTCCTGACTGTTCATATACGCACCTTGAGGCAACAACATTGGATACTGCATTAATATTGCATGCTGAGCATGGAGGCGGAAATAATTCAACATTTACCAGTCATGTTGTAGCTTCCACAGGTACAGACATATACTCATGTATAGCAGCAGCACTGGGCTCGCTTAAGGGTCCAAAGCACGGTGGTGCGAACCTGAAGGTTATGGAAATGATGGACGAGTTCAAACATAACATAAAAAACTGGAATAACGATGGCGAAATAAGCGACTATCTTGTAAAGGTATTTAATAAAGATGCATATGATCATTCAGGGCTTGTATACGGCTTAGGTCATGCGGTATATACATTATCTGATCCAAGGTGTGTACTGTTGAAAATGAAAGCAAAGGAATTAGCTGCTTACAAAGGACGGTCTGAAGAATTCCAGTTGTATGAAAATGTAGAGCGTTTAGGCCCCGAAGTTTTCAATGAGCTAAGGAAAACAAACAAGCCAATGTGCGCCAACGTAGACTTCTATTCGGGTTTTGTTTACGATATGCTAAATATCCCCATGGATTTATATACTGCGCTCTTTGCTATATCACGTGCTGTTGGGTTTTGTGCGCATATCATAGAGGAGAATGTTAATAACAACAGAATTATACGTCCTGCTTACAAAAACGTAGGAGAAAGAAAAGAGTATACTAAACTTTCAGAAAGAAAATAACGAGTATTGCATGCGGAGCGCTTTTACAGAGCGTTCCGTTTTTTTGTACGGGAAAGTGTACTTTTCAACTTTTATCTGCGGTAATAGCTTTGTTTGTGTTGCTTTACCATTGTTTTATGATAAAATAGTTTTGTTATGCTTATCGCTGAGACATGTAAAAGAAACCGAAAAATAATGCCGCTGTAATAGTTTTGGTTTTTTGATTTTTGTGTAATTTGGCAAATAATAATTCCGGGGTGGACAGATTGTATTTAAAATCTATAGAAATGCAAGGGTTTAAGTCCTTTGCAGATAAAATAAATTTACAGTTTAATAAAGGGCTTACATCAGTTGTTGGCCCAAATGGCAGCGGGAAAAGCAATATTTCCGATGCTGTGAGATGGGTTCTCGGAGAACAGAGCATAAAATCCTTACGCGGCAGTAAAATGGAGGATGTTATTTTTGCCGGAACTCAGCACCGTAAGCCTGTTGGGTTTGCGCAGGTTTCATTGACTATCGACAATTCTGACAAAGCAATTCCCATAGAATATTCTGAAGTGACAATCAGTAGGCGTGTATACAGATCTGGCGAAAGTGAATATTTTATTAATAAAACCTCTTGTCGCCTTAAAGACATAAATGAATTGTTCCTGAACACGGGAATTGGTAAAGAGGGTTATTCCATTATCGGGCAGGGAAGAATTGATGAGATTTTAAGCACAAAATCAGAGGATCGGCGGGCTATATTTGAAGAAGCAGCCGGTATCATGAAATACAAGGTAAGAAAAAAAGAAGCGGAAAGAAAGCTTGAAAGTACAAAGCAAAACCTTCTCCGTATAGAGGATATTGTCCTTGAGCTGGAATCACAGCTTGAACCTTTAAGAGAGCAGGCCGAAAAAGCCAGAAGCTATCTTGCTCTAAGCAGTGAACTTAAGGATCTGGAGGTTAGCCTTTATCTTGATAGTATTGAGAAAATTCAGAATAAGGTTAATGAAATGGAGTCGCAGTTTCAGGGTATACAACAGGATATTCAAGCAGAAAATGAAAGACTCGAAGAAAAAAAGCAGGATAACAGGAGTAAAAACGAAAAGCTGGACAAGCTTAAAAAAAGTCTTGAAACCCTTAGAGAAGAAATATATGAGATAGAAAAGAACACGGGAAATTTAGAAAACCAGATTCGAATTAACGAAGAAAAAATAAGCCATATTGAATCTACAAACGCCTCCTCAAAGCATGACATCGAAGGAACTCAAACAAGAATTGAGGCAATAGATGCTGATATTGCAAAAAAGCATAAGCGGCTTGAAACGCTTGAGCGTGAAAAGGGAAACTTTTCTCTTATGCTTTCGGAAGCTGAAGAAAAGCTTTCCGATATTATTGCTCGGCTTGATGAAAGTGAGCGCCGTATAGAGCTTATGAAGCAGGAGGTTATGGATAAGCTGGATGACTTGTCTGAATCTCGTACACGACGCAACAGCTTAAAAAATGAAAGCGAAGCATTTAAAGCAAGACATCAGAAAGTTAATGCGGATATACAGAAGATTTTGCTGGATAAAGATAAGGAAAGCATGCAGCTTGAGGAAGTGCAAAATGGTCTGAGAGCACAAAAGGAAGCCTTAACAGCTAAAAAAGAAGAGCTTAGTAAAAATGAGGATGCTTTACAGAAGGGAAAAAAGAAGCTTGAAGATTTGCGTCTTGAGCAAAACAGGATATTGCAGGAGCTTCAAGGTTCGAAATCACGTTTAAAAGTTCTGAAGGACATGGAAGTTAGTCTCGAAGGATATAGCCATAGCGTAAGAGCGGTGCTTAAAGCATGCAGCGATAACAGTGATTTTTCAGGAGGAATCCACGGTGCATTAGCTCAAGTGATTGAAGTAAAGGAAAGGTATGAAACAGCCGTTGAAATCTCCCTTGGTGCAGCCCTGCAAAATATAATAACAAAGGACGAGCATACTGCAAAAGAGGCTATCCGTTTTTTAAAAGAAAAAAAGCTCGGACGAGCTACATTTTTGCCAATTACCTCTGTAAGACCACGTGACTTAGATGAAAACACAAAAAGAAGTCTTGAAAAAGAACCCGGTTATTTGGGGATTGCACCTGAGATGGTTCAATGCGAACCAAAGTTTAGGGGTATAATATCAAACCTTTTAGGCAGAACTGCAGTAGTTGAAACAATAGATGATGGTATAGCCATATCAAGGAAATATGGGTATAGCTTTCGTGTGGTTACATTAGATGGAGAACTTTTAAATCCCGGGGGGTCAATGTCCGGAGGAAGCCAACCATCAAAAACCACCAGCCTTCTTGGAAGAAGCCGTATAATCAAAGAGCTTGAGGACAAGATTACCGAATTAAATAAACACCTTACGATGTTGGAAGAAAAGTGCGAAAAAGAAGCATTGAATCTCAACGAGTTGGATCAGGATATAAATGTCCTTCAAAAGGAGCGCCAGAATCTTGAGCTAATTGTCTTAAGAGAAGAAAACAGGGTGCTTAGTATCCAAGATAATATGAAAAGCCTTGCGGCTCAACAGGAAATGCTTCACGCTGAAAAAAATGAGTTAAAGGAAAACATAAAATCAGTTGAAAGTGAAGTTCTTGAGGAGGAAAAGCGTCTTTCAACAATCGAGGAGGTTATTTCCGAGCTTAAAAAGACAATTTTGGAGAATCAGCTAAAGAACAAGGAAGAGCAGACTGACCGTGATGCAGTGCATATGGATATCAATGATTACAAGGTATCTGTTAACTCTATATTGGAAAGCATAGATCAAACCACCGAGAACATCGAGCACCTTAACGAGGAGAAAAAGCTGCTTAATGAAGACATCGAAAAGCGTCTTGCAGCGCAGGAGAAAAACAAGGAGAGAATTGAGACCCTGAAGGCCGATATATTTAGCCATAATCAGAAAGCACAGGAGCTGCAGGAGATTAAGACAGGCAAAAGCCTTAAGCTTGAGAGCCTGCAGGAAGAGGTTTCATATTTGGAAGCGGAATTATCCGGTATGTTGGATGTTTTAACCTCCCATAATGAAGCAATCAGGTTGCTGCAAGAGGAGTATGGAAAGCTTGAGGTTAAGAAAGCCAAGCTCCAGACAGAATTGGAAGCCACCCAGAACAGGTTATGGGATGAATATGAATTAACATTTGGAACCGCGGCAGAATATAAAAAAGAGATCAATAATATCAGGCAGACTCAAAATCGGATTTCCGAGTTGAAAGCGTCAATAAGAGAGCTTGGACCGGTCAATGTTTCCGCAATAGAGGATTACAGCAAAACTAAGGAAAGGCACCACTTTTTATCAAACCAGAAGGAGGATCTTGTAAAATCCGAGGAAAAGCTTAACAGAGTTATTAATGAAATGCTTACAGTAATGAGGAAACAATTTCTTGAAGAATTTGAACGCATAAATGTTAATTTTAATACTGTTTTCAGAGAGCTTTTTGATGGTGGTAAAGCGGAGATCCTGCTGGAGGATCCGGATAATGTTCTTGAATGCGGCATTGATATTATTGCGCAGCCACCGGGGAAGAAGCTTCAGAATATGCTGCTTTTGTCAGGTGGCGAAAGAGCAATGACAGCCATAGCCATTCTGTTTGCAATACTAAAGCTTCGTCCGGCACCGTTTTGTATTCTTGACGAAATAGAAGCAGCGTTAGACGATGTAAATGTATATAAGTTTGCAGATTATGTTAGGAAGTTTACAAAAACCACACAATTTATAGTAATTACCCATAGAAAAGGAACAATGGAATCATCAGATGCACTTTATGGTGTAACCATGCAGGAGTTTGGCGTTTCATCAGTTGTTTCATTAAAGCTCGATGAATCAAAAAGAACCGATTTGGGAGCAGATGTGGGTTAAAACGATAGTGTTAAATAACTTATGAAAACTACGACAAAAGGTAGATAATGATGGAGGCGAAACGAATGGGCTTTTTTGAAAAATTAAAAAGCGGTCTTAAAAAAACACGGGAAAGTATAACACATAAGGTTGATGAACTGCTGGTTTCTTTCGGCAAGATAGATGAGGATTTATTTGATGAGCTTGAAGAAATTCTTATAACCTCAGATATTGGCGTTGAGACAACCGTTAAAATAGTTGAAAAACTTAAGGAGCGTGTTAAAAAGGAAAGAATAACAAATGCTCTTGATGTTAAGAAGATTTTAAAAGAAGAGGTTGCATTAATACTCGGCACAGAAAAGGAAGAGCTGAAGCTTAATACAAAGCCGTCCATTATAATTGTCATAGGCGTTAATGGGGTAGGGAAAACAACATCCATCGGCAAAATATGTAATGTACTAAAGCAGCAGGGTAAAAAAGTTATGATGGCTGCAGGGGATACTTTCCGTGCGGCAGCTATTGACCAGCTTGAAATATGGGCAAAGAGATCTGGCGTTGATATAATTAAACATGCAGAAGGAGCAGATCCATCTGCAGTTATTTACGATGCAATAACAGCTTCCAAAGCCCGAGGATATGATGTAATAGTATGTGACACAGCTGGAAGGCTCCATACCAAAAAGAATTTAATGGAGGAGCTTAAAAAAATATTCAGGGTTATAAGCAGGGAGCTTCCGGATGCAGATACTGAAACACTGTTGGTTTTGGATGCAACAACAGGTCAGAATGCTGTTTCACAGGCAAAGAACTTCACAGAAGCTGCCGGGGTAACAGGATTGGTATTAACAAAGCTTGATGGCACAGCAAAGGGAGGAATTGTCGTAACCATAAAATCTGAGTTGAACATACCTGTAAAATTTATTGGTGTAGGTGAACATATAGATGAACTTCAGCCATTTGATCCCAAAGCATTTGTGGATGCACTATTTTCGTAATACGAAAAATTACAAAATGTATACCATAATTTCGCCGAGAGCATAGCTTTTAAGCAGCAGAACTACGAAAACTTATTAACTCACACAATTTTCACACCTAAACGTCCAATACACTGAGGGAAAGTTGAGTTAACTAATTAATTTTTTTAAAAAAAAATTTGACAAAGACAATTAATTTGTATAGAATAGAAAAAATTTATTAAGATTTGATTTTACCGCATTAACCAAGCACTATATATGTTGAAGCAGAAATGGAATTGATGCACGTGCCATTTGTTTTGTCATAGCCCTGAACAGGCACATGTGCAATATAAATTG
>ENA-UOOK01002399-UOOK01002399.1-fermentation-metagenome-genome-assembly--contig:-NODE-2399-length-23197-cov-3.907787_pt1 | contig 23197 bp, 17 predicted proteins | sample MGYA00245777_ERZ724023 | MGnify/ENA primary metagenome ERZ724023 (study PRJEB28704, sample SAMN03018312) | fermentation metagenome | biome: anthropogenic terrestrial biome; feature: soil; material...
CTCTACGGGACTCTCTTCATAAATATAACCTGAAATTCTGGGCCTCGGAAATCTGCATCATGGACAATGACAAGGAAATAGGCGGTGGCAATGGCTACGACTTTTCCATGAAGACAGCCCTCTATGTAGCAAGAATCATACATTATGACCTTGTGTTCGGCAATGCCTGCAGCTGGTCTTGGTGGCGTGCTGTAGGTGGTGACTATAAGGATGGACTGATCCGCGCTTACAGTACGCCTGATAAAAAGGATGGTTATGCAATAGATTCCAAACTCCTCTGGGCTGTCGGTAACTATAGCCGCTTCATCCGCCCGGGAGCTGTAAGATATGACATTCAGGCTAAAGATTCTCAGGAAAACGTGATACCTGAAGGATTTAACGATCCAAATGGCATAATGTGTTCAGCTTATAAAAACACGGATGGTACATGGGCTATAGTGGCTATCAACTATTCAAAATCGCCAAAGCCTTTTCGCTTCACGATCAGTAATAATTCTGCCTGTACGTGGCAAATGTACCGGACTTCAGATAAAACTACAGAAAACCTCTCTCCTGTAGAAAAGACTGATGGAAATACCAACTTACCCCCACTTTCTATCACTACATTTGTAGCGAAACAGTCTTCCCTACGTTAAAACAGATAATCTGCCCGAAGTCAGCTCTCAATTTTTAACCTTAGATATATTCCTGCTTCAACTACTCCCCTTACCAGAAGATAGGTATCGAAAGCAAGCCACAAAGCATGATTGCCTAAAACATTCCGGAACAGAAAATATACAGCGAAGAAACAAATGGCAGCGATGACGGAAGAAATCAGCAGACCTTTAGTATTCATGATTCCGACAAAAATGCCATCCAACAGAAAGGCTGCAATCCCTGCAAAAGGTATGGCCACTGCCCAGTAAAAATAAGGAGCTGTGCCCTCAATGACATTCCGGTCACTGGTCAGCAAACTCAGGAAAGGTTTCCCTGCTATGGCATAGATGAGGGTAAAAAGAAGCATGATGACAAAACCAAGTTGGAAAAAACTCTTGACCAGATCTTTAAAAGCCTTTACGTTCTTCGCTCCATAATATTTTCCACCCAGAGCCTCACCGGCATAGGCAAAACCATCAGTAAAATAAGAAAAGATCGTAAAGAACTCCATCAACAAAGTGTTGACAGCAAGGATGACGGCTCCCTGACGGGAACCGATAGCCGTAAAACTCAAAGAGACGGCTACAATAAATACGGTACGGATGAAAATATCCCGATTAACCTTGAAAAATTCTCCCCAGGCTTGGAGAGTCCCTCTCCAGCCACCGGCCGTATCTTTCAGATGCTTCCACAATCTCCGATAATTAATCAACCAGAAAGACACTGCAACCAGAAAACCACTCCACTGGGCAATCAGCGTCCCGAATGCAACACCTTCAATATCCAGATGGGCACCGAATACCAAGGACAGACTAGCTATCACATTAATTACATTCTGAAGAATAGATACAAACATCGGAAAGCGTGTGTTTTGCATCCCGACATACCAACCCGTAAAACCGTAAAGGCTCAAGACAGCAGGTGCGCCCCAGATGACAATAAAGCAATAACGCTCACAGAGTCTGGAAATATCTTCGGAAGGGCCCATCGCCCACAAGCCAATGTCTATAACGGGCTTCTGCAGAAGTACAAACAGCACACCCATACCAAAGCCTATGGAGAGCGCACGCAGCAGAAGTCGCATATCTTCAGCCAGGTCCCGACGCCCCAATGCCTGTGAAGTCATTCCTCCCGTCCCCATCCGAAGGAATCCGAAGACCCAGTAAAGGACATTGAAGATCATCGTTCCCACAGAAATGGCTGCAATATAATGGGCATCGCCGATATGGCCGACAATGGCTACATCACAAAGTCCCAATAAAGGAATCGTTATGTTTGAAATGATTGACGGCAAGGCCAATCGGAATATCTGATGAAACCGATCGTTCAAAACAAAAAACTATACCCGAAAACACCAACTTACAAAATATGGCTTCCGTTATTATTTATCAACTAATCTGATACTTGTTGGAGATACTGTGACCTGACCTTTCTTATAAAGTTCACCAATACCTTTTTTAAAAACCTTCTTGCTCACATGGAAACGTTCATATACATCATCTGCGTCACTCTTATCTCCCAGATCACAATATCCATCATTTTCCTGAAGATATTGCAGGAGTTCTTTCGCAAAAGAAAGACGTTCAGCTTTTCCAGTCTGCTGCAGACAAACATCTATTTTTCCGTCCGGACGAACTTGATCAATGAAGCCCGGAAGACGGTCTCCGGAATGAAGTACCTGAAAGATCTGATCTTCATAAATCAACCCCTGATACAGGTTATCGATAATCACCTTGAATCCCAAATCTGTTTTCTGCCAGACTAAGAGTTGCACTTCATCTCCGGGCAGATACTTCTCCGGCGGAACCGGATCAAGATACCGGTCAATCTTCGCAGTAGCCACCAGTCTGTAACTTTCCTGATCCACATGAATATAAACAAGATAATACTGTCCCATTTGCATCCGCATTTTCATTTCGCGAAAAGGACAAAACATATCTTTCTCTACTCCCCAATCCAGGAAAGCACCAAACTGATTCACCCAACTCACTTTGAGCCAGGCAAAATCGCCTACTTTCGCCAAAGGTGTTTCTGTTGTAGCCACCGGTCGTTCTTCTGAATCCAGATAGACAAACACTTTGAGTTTGTCTCCGGGTTTTGCACCTTCAGGCACATATTTCTTAGGCATAAGGATTTCTCCATCCTTACCTCCATCAAGATACAGCCCGAAATCAACTTCCTTGACGACACTAAGTGTATTGTAATCACCTAATTTTATCTCGAAATCCTCACTATCGAATTCCTCTTTTTCTTCTATTTTGTCTTCCATGCTGATTGTCTTTTATTCGTTTTTCCATTCCAGTCCGTATCACTTTCTCATTAGAAAATAACCGAGACTTACGGCTTCCACTCTCATCTCAGCGATCAGCCTTTGTTGTTTCACCGATAATCTGCCCATCCTTAAGGTGGATAGTCCGATCTGTCAGTGCAGCCAGATTTTCATCGTGTGTCACGATGACAAATGTCTGTCCTGTCTGATCCCGCAAATCAAAGAAGAGTTGGTGCAGTTCAGCCTTATTCTTACTATCCAAAGATCCGGATGGTTCATCTGCCAAAATGACATCAGGATGATTAACCAATGCTCTTGCTACTGCCACACGCTGTTTTTCTCCACCCGAAAGTTCATTAGGTTTATGGCTGGCCCGGTCTACCAAACCCATAAATTTCAACAGATGCATTGCTCTTTTCTCAGCCTTGCTTCTACTCTGTCCGGCAATAAATGCTGGAATCATAATATTTTCCAAAGCAGAGAATTCAGGAAGCAACTGATGAAACTGGAACACAAATCCAATATGCTGATTACGAAAATCACTCATCTTCTTTGTTGAAAATTTCCTGACATCTATTCCATCGATAAGAATAGAACCACTGTCAGGCTGATCAAGAGTCCCGATAATCTGAAGCAGCGTAGTCTTTCCAGCTCCGGAAGGACCGACTATACTCACCACTTCACCTTTATTCACATGCAAATCAATGCCTTTAAGAACCTGAAGTTTGCCAAAGGACTTTGTTATGCCTTTCGTATCAATCATACTTACTGGGGCTGAATCTTCTTTTGTATCCATTGATATCATTTTTCGTCATGTATTTCTCTTCCTTTCCTCAAATCCTGTAAGATAATTCAAATTAAAAGAGAATATAGTTTATTTGCAAAGTTAATAAAAAAAGGTAAACCCATGCTTAAAGATGCAAGGATTTTACGGTTTAATGGCAAATAGAGAATAAATTCATTAAAATGATGCTTTTCCTTACATTTTTCACTATAAAAGTTGTACATTTGCAAGAGATATCCCATTAATATTAAAAAATTTCGAGATATGAAAGTAGCTATTGTAGGAGCAAGTGGTGCCGTAGGACAAGAGTTCCTGCGTATCCTCGCCGAGAGAGATTTTCCAATTGATGACCTGGTATTGTTCGGTTCTCATCGTTCAGCAGGCAGGAAATACAACTTTAAGGGTAAGGATTACGAAGTAAAACTTTTACAGCATAATGACGACTTTAAGGATGTAGATATTGCTTTCACATCCGCTGGTGGAGACACAGCAGGTGAATTTGCAGATACGATCACAAAATACGGAGCAGTCATGATTGATAACTCCAGCCACTTCCGTATGGACACTGATGTGCCATTGGTGGTACCGGAGATTAATCCCAAAGACGGATTGAATCGGCCACGCGGAATCATCGCCAATCCAAACTGTACTACTATCATGATGGTCGTCGTTCTGAATCCTATCGACCAACTCAGCCATATCAAGAAAATCCATATTTCTTCTTACCAGAGTGCAAGTGGTGCAGGAGCTTCAGCTATGAAAGAACTTCAACAGCAATATAAGGAAATGGTAGAAGAAGGAAAAGTTTCTACCATCAAGAAATTCCCATTCCAGTTAGCCTATAATGTCATCCCTCAGATTGACAAGATGACATCCAATGACTATACGAAAGAAGAAATGAAGATGTACAATGAGACGCGGAAGATTATGCACAGCGATGTTCGCACCAGTGCAACCTGCGTACGTGTCAGTTCACTTCGTTCTCATTCAGAAAGTGTATGGTTTGAAACAGAACGTCCTTTAAGTGTAGAAGAGATCCGAACAGCTCTTTCTAAAGCTCCGGGAGTTCAATTGAAGGATGATCCTCAGAACTATATTTATCCTATGCCACTGGAAAGTGCAGGAAAGGATGATGTATATGTAGGCCGCATTCGAAAGGATCTGGCTGATGATAACAGTTGTACCCTTTGGCTCACGGGTGACCAGATTCGAAAGGGAGCGGCCTTAAATGCCGTACAAATAGCTGAATATCTGATAAAAACAGGCAACGTAAAATAAAAGAAACAAGTACGGTAATTCCTCCGTGTTTGTAGTCATAGCTTTAAATCAGCGGACCGAAGAGTGGTGTCAACGGTTTGCTGATTTTTTTTTGTTTAATAAAATCTCAGCTGACATCTTGACGGTATTCTGTCAGGAAAAAGCCAATAACAGACATGGGATAAAAGTTTTATATATTAATAAGGTATCGAAAACCCTTATATACGATTCACATTTATCATAAAACAGATTGAGATATTCATTTGTCCACTCAACTTTTACTATTTTAATCTATCTTTCCAATTTATAGGCTAAAACTTAACCGATATCAAAATTCTCTAAATAATCGGCATATCTTTTGCAATTACAATTATTGAACATATATTTGTGATATCTAAACTAAACTTTCAAGCTTATGTTACAGAAAAGGATTTCTTCGATGACATCATTTGTCTCCAATCTCACCTCTCTGATGTGGGATTACATTGCACATCCCTGTCACTATCCCATGAATTCAAAATTGCTCATTGAACCTATACTCGGTGAAACTGTAATTGATGATCCTGCACAAAGCCGAGGATGTGAACAATATGATCTGAACCATTTTGTCTCGAAGAACAGAATGGGTTGGAAACAGCCCAATACTAAGTCCATCAAGAAACTGGCAAAGCAACTTTATAAATTCGATTGGTAATCGTTCTTTCAAAAACGACATATTTTATATTGCCAAAAAGTCAGGCATCAAATAATCATATTATAAGTTTACTTAAAAGTAATGGGCCCGGTAGAACTACCGGGCCCATTACTTTTAGCCTCATCAGGAACAGTACTTCTCTGGTTGAATATCAACCTACCCAGGAAGAATCATTCTTATTCACCAACACTTTGTTTATATTCTAATATTCTAGTTTGTAAATCTGAATAAGCGTCAGTATACTTATCACGACACTGCTGATATTTCTGCTGGGCATCAAGCAGATCATTCATAGTAACAGTACCGGCATGATAATAGTTGCGGTTGAGTCTAAGATTTTCATTACTCTGCTCAATGCTCTTCTTAGCCAGTAGAAGTTGCTTATAGGCTGCATCGACATCATTCCAGTTCTTCTGCATACGAATCTTCAGCAGCTGAGTATTATCTACCAATTGCTCTTTTGCATTCACTTCAGCCAGTTCCCTTCGTCTGATAGCATGCGAGCCTCCCCACCAAGAGGATATTGGAATACTGACTGTAGCAAAAACGGCCCCGAAATTATTATTCAAGCCATCACCTACATTAAAATAATTATATCCCGCACCAATTGAAACCGTAGGCATATTTTTACCAATCTCAATCTTACGCTGTAGAGTTTTTGCCTCAACATTTCTCTGAAGCAATTGATATTCCGGCGTACTAGCGACGACACGATTATGATCAACTTTAATAGTTGGATAATCAGGCATTTTTGTCATATCAATCTTAGAGATGACATCAATATCCTGACCATCCAAACCCAGATACTGAGCCAAAACCATCTTTGATAATTTTAGTCCATTTTCTAATTTTATCTGATTACTCTCTATTTCGTTTTCTTTTAACTGCACTGCCAACAAATCATTACGCATACCCACTCCTGCCTTAACAGCCATACTAGCATCTTTCTCCAGATTCTTCAACATTTTAAAAATCTCATTCAGTGTTATCTGCTTTTCTTCAAGAGTAACAATCTGCCAATAATATTGCTCAGACTGCAACTCTACAGCATTCTTTGAAGTAAGTCTTTGCAACTGTTTGACATCTACATTTACCTTTGCCAATTTATTTCCATTCATGATCCGACCACCGGCATAAACAGGCTGCACGGCCTGAATGCCAGTCATCACACCATGATTCATTAATCCAATAGGAATTGTAGAAGGGATCATCTGCATCAGCGGAGCCAAAGTCGGTGCCAAGGCTGCCAGTGAAGGATTCTGACTTATCGTTTGTGTTAAAGAAGAAGTAAGGTCAGAAGTACTGATATTCTTTTTCAACATATCATGATTTGTTTTAAAACCAAGTCCTACAGCACTAACCGTTGGAAAGTAAAGCGTATATGCCTCTTTCTTCTGTTCTATTGCCTGCTGGATAGAATTATCAGCAGTACGCATATTAATGTTATGTTCTAAAGCAAGTTGTTTTACTTGTTCCAAGGTCAAACCCTGCTGAGCCTGTAGAGATAAGCCCCATATCAGGGCTATACCTATCATATAATATCTTCTTTTCATTTTCAATAAATATTTTAAGAACCTAAATCTCTTTTTTTAAAAGAATATAGAATTCTATTGCTTTTCCAGAGCCAGACTCTTCTGTCTCTTTCTAGTAGATCCATACTCCATCAGCCAGTATGCAATAGGCATTACTGTCAGGATGAAAACCATTGTAATCAAAGTACCGAAGAAGATCACATTCCCCATAGGTTTCCATAATCCGGAACCACCAAGGATCATAGGGATGACACCCATGGAAGCCGCCGCTGATGTAAGGAAGATAGGACGCATACGCCGCTTGGCACTCTCATAAATAGCCTGATGAGCGGTCAGATGCTCCGTATCACGAAGTTCTTCCGCATAATCAAACATGATAATAGCATTCCGGACAAGGATACCCATCAAAGAGATGATGCCCAGATAGCAAGTTAAAGAGAAAGCTCCCCCAGAAATAAGAACCCCCATTGCTGTACCGAAAATGACTAAAGTCAAAGAAAGTAACAGCATAAACGCTGTACTTATTTTACGGAAGTGAGCCAGCATCAAAAAGAAGATAATAATAATACTGATTGACAGTCCTGCTATGATTTGTGGATTAGCTTCATTAGATACTTCATACTCACCACCCCACGCTAATTTGATGCCTGAAGGTAACCTATTCTGTGTGATCTTCTTTTGCAACTCTGATGTTTTAGATATGACATTCAGACCATCTACGACATCCGCCATGACTGTAATGGTACGTACCCCATTAAGGTGACAGATCTGCCCGTCTTCCCAAGCAGGTTTAACCGTTGCAATCTGTCGCAAGGGGACGGTTTTCAGCCCACCGGCAACAGGTATAGGTTCATCCGCTACATCTGCTATGACAGATTTGCTGGAATGTTCACTCTCTACTTTAACAGGGATTCCATAATCACCATTCCAGATAGTAGCAACCGGGATGCCTCCACTTGTATAACGGGTTGCCATGGCCAACTCTACTATAGCATTCGTGACTCCCAATCGATTGGCCTTAGGGGAATTGAGTTTTACATCCGTAGTCAACAAAGGCTCGTTGACGTTATTCCGGACAAGAATCAACTGACTGTCTGCACGTAATACTGTTGTTAGACTATCAGCCGTTTTCTTCAGTTGCGTCCATTCATCCCCGCTAAGCCGTATTTCCACAGAATTATCTTCGTTACTATAACTCAGCTGTTTGAAACGGACATAAGCCCCGGGAAAAGCATTGCAATACTTCATACGATAATCCTTCAAAACTTCGACAGTAGCCTCATTGCTCTTTGTATTGACAATAAACTGCGCATAGTTCTTACCACCAAACTGAGGAGCATAAGTAGCCTGAAAGCGAGGTGAAGAAGTACCCTTAAATGAAGCTACGGACAACACCCTATTGTCTTTCTTTAGAATATGCTCTATGGAATCAGCCACCGATGCGGTCTTTTCCAACGATGTACCTGTAGGAAGATAAATCTCCACAGCAAACTGGTTACGATCGGCTGTAGGCATCATTTTCTGTGGAAGACGCTTGAAAAGGAAAGCACCAAAGATAACAAAGACAACGGCAAGAGCTATAACTGCATGAGGAAACCTGAAACATACATCAATGATCTTATCGTAGAAACTCTGCATTATGTTCAGGAAAGAGAATGCGGGTTTACCATCTTTATTCAACCTTTGTTCAATCGGTTTACGAATAAAAAAGAACTGGAGAAACGGAACCACAAATTCAGCTACCAACAAAGACACCATCAAGACAATCGTAATAGCCCATGGGAAGAGCAGCAAGAAGTCATGGAACATTCCTGTCATAGTAAGCAATAACGGAAAGAATGTCACAGATATAGCTAATGTAGCCGAAAAAATGGATTTAAAGAAATGGGTTGCACTCTTGATGCTTGCGCCCCATCTACTCATACCACTCGCCAACAATTCCACATAATTATCGATAATAACTATCGAATTGTCAACAATCATGCCCAATGTACATATCAGTGCAGCTAACGTCACCGTATTCAACTCTATACCAAGGGCATAGAACAGTCCCAACGAAATAAATATGGTAATAGGAATAGTACTTGCAGAAACCAAGGCTACTCTCATCGGCAGCAGCAACATCACAACGATGACAACTGCAATAACAGCAATAAGTAATTCTTCCAGAAAGTCAATGACCGAATCATTTACGACCTGACTCTGGTCAGTAATGGTATAAAGAGAAACATCTTTAGGTAAAGTCTGTTGGAAATCGGCAATAGCTTTTTTTACATCTTTACCCATATCAACAATGTTTCTACCTTTCTTAATTTCAATACTTAATACCAGGCACTTCTTACCGTTATTTGTAACATAACTGGAAGGATCAGCATACTCACGTTTTACTGTCGCTATATCCTTCACACGGACGACATGACCGTCCGGACCGGAATAGACTACTGTTTGTTCTACATCATTAACCATATTGAGAGAAGCCTCTACATGGATAGGAGCCTCGTACGTGGTGGTATTCTGTGAACCAGCTGTAGTATTAAAACCTTTGGCCATCAAGGCAGACATTACAAAATTCTGTCCTATACCATACTGAGAGAGCTTCTTACTGTCAATATATATACCTATCTGTTCCTGTTGACCGCCTATTACCTGCAACCTACCCACACTCTCTATATCTCTTAGACGTTCTTTCAAATCGTCCATATAGTCATTAAGTTCACGATAAGTCTTTTGATTACTTTCCATAGTAATCAGCAACGAAGAGGCATCACCAAAGTCATCCTGAACCATAGTTCCGATAACCCCACTCGGAAGTGATGTCTTCTTAAACTGCTGCAACCCCAGTTTAAAACGACTCCAGAAGTTTTCTTTATCAGACTTATTGACATCATCATTAAGTTCGACCTCTATGATACTGACACCATTACGACTGAATGACTTTGTCTTGGCTTTCTTCACCTCCTTATAAGTGAAAATATAATTTTCCAAAGGTTTGGTTACCTGTTCCTCTATCTGGCTTGAAGAGGCACCAGGATATGCAACGACAACCACCCCTTGACGGATAGTAAAGTCAGGAAACTCGTTCTTGTTCATCTTGACAAGAGAGTAGATGCCAAAGCCTACCAAAACACATGTGATGAAAATGACTATCGACCGATAGTGCATTGCCCACTCAACAATACTTCTTTTTTTATTTTCCATATCTCTTCACTTTCATCTTGTCATTATTCTTTTACCTTCATTCCATCGCAGACCTTCTGCTGTCCCTCTGTAATGACCTGATCACCTATCTGCAAGCCACCATTGATAACCACATTTTCACCCACATTGTTCCCGAGAACGACATTTACTTTTTTTGCTTTACCATTCTGGACAATCCACACAAAAGGTGTATTATCAAACGCTATCTGGATAATATTGGCAGGAAGCATCATTCCATCAGCCTGTTGTCCTGTAGCCATATATACATCACAGACCATTCCCGGAAGAAGTCTGTGGCCAGGATTGTCAACTACGGCCTTAACCGAATAGGAATGAGAGATAGGATCTGCAGATACGCTCTTTTCGCTGATTCTTCCCCAGAAAGCTGCATCACCAAGTGAAGAAACCTTGAACATTACTTTCTGTCCTATATGGATTTTGTCAATTTCTTCCTCAGGAATGCTGACATTTACCTTTACCTGATCAATTTTAACCAACTGGATGATACTCTGACCGGGAATAACGTTCTGACCTACATCCGCATTTTTACGAGCAACATAGCCACTGAAAGGAGCCATCAAACGAGTATCAGCCAATCCTTTGCGAGCAATCTGCCCAGAAGCAAGAGCCTGATTCAGCATCTGACGGGCTTCAGAAACCTTCGTCTCCACTTCAACCCATTTGATTTCTGGTAAGGAGCCATTGTCATGCAGCAGTTTCATGCGCCGATAAGCATCACGAGCCTGTTGCAGTTGTGCACGTGCCTGTGCCACAGAAGCATTTGATATTGCTACTCCATTGGCAGGATCCCTGGCATCCAGGACGCCTATCAGTTGACCAGCTTTTACATTCTGTCCCTCCTGGATATTCAAGACCTTGATAGTTCCTGCATTAGCGAAACTTAAAGATGTACCTGCCATTTCTTCAATAGTACCGGCATAGTTTTCTTCGCCTGTCATACTTGAAGCACTGACGGTAGTCGTTTTCACTTTTATGATATTTTCTTCATTTTGTCTCTTCTGACTACACCCCATCAAAAGAATGGCTAAAGAGGCCAATGTTACTTGCAATCTCATCTTCTTCATAAATCAACATTTTAGTTTTGAGGGCAAAAATACATTGCAATTATCTATACGAAACGCTCTCAAAGAGAAGAATAATGTTTGATTATGGAATATGGTTAAAAATAAGATAATAATATTCCACTTTTGAACATCTTTTTTAGGATTAATCCCCTAAATTTGTAACTAAAATAAATACGATGAAAAATGAAAGATAAAAAATACATAACAGAAAAAGATCTGGAAGAAAACAACGAGGATTCTGATCTTAATTATTCAGATGAGGACCTGATGATCCTCGACAGTGCAAAAAAACTAGGCACACTTAACCAGATGCAGATTAATATGAATATCATTGCTATCTGCACAAAAGGGAAATTTGAGGCATCATTAAATGGAAAGCTTATCAAAGGCAAATCAGGAGATGTAATCATTTGCTCGCCCGAAGCCCAACTTACCAACATCATGATTTCTACTGACTTTGTATATGTTGCATTGTGCATCACTAATCGTGCCTTGCAACAATCCTTACGGTCATATATCAATATATGGAATCAAGTAGTTTATGTGCAAAAAAAGAACATCGTACACTTAACTCAACAAGAACTTAACTTATATCCAAAGGTTTATGAACTCATCCGATCCATCCTGAAACAAAAACACGACAATATTGACCTGGAATATTGGCAGGAAATGCTGAAGGGATTAATTAGTGCGACTCTTATAGGCCTTTGTGGATTTATCAAGCAATATACAAAAACCAACCAAACGAAGGTAAGACAGAACGTATCAATATTCAATCAATTTCTAGAATTACTGCAAACCACAAAAATAAGACATCATCCTGTAGCCTATTATGCATCAAAACTATTTATATCTACAAAATATCTTACTGTCATCTGCAAAAAAAATTCAGGAAAAACTGCCAATGACTGGATTCAGGAATATACCCTTAATGACATCACCTACTATTTGAGTGAGACTAATCTGAGCATCAAGGAAATAAGCAACAAACTAGGATTTCCAAATACAAGTTTCTTCGGAAAGTATGTAAAGGATCACTTCCATTGTACACCTATTAAATATAGACAGGGGAAATAACAGCCAATGTAGCATACACCCAAACCATGAATTATAAGCCTCAATCCATCTGGCAAAAAAACTGTTGCTATGACACTTACAATGTCATAGCAACAGCTTTTACTTCAATGATCTATTCTGAAAGCTTCCGATCAATACGCAATAATGATCAAAACAGACATTCAGAATAATGGAAATGTATGTTTTATTTTGAAGCCAAAACTTCAACCTCCACTAATGCGCCCATCGGCAATTTCTTTACAGCTACAGCAGAACGAGCAGGGAAAGGTTTTGTAAAAAACTCAGCATAAACTTCATTCATGGCAGTAAAATTATCCATATTGTCCAGATAGACCGTAGTTTTTACAACATGGCTTAAATCAGTACCTGCCTCTTTGAGAATATTACCGGCATTCGTAAGTGCCTGCTTAGTCTGTTCTTTTATTCCCCCCTCAATGAACTTACCTGTTTTCGGATCAATCGGTATCTGACCTGAAGCGAAAATAAATCCATTGACTTCGATTGCCTGGCTGTAAGGCCCAATAGCTGCCGGTGCATTGTTTGTATGAATTGCTTCCATCTTATATTATTTTAAATAAACTCACAGAATTCGACGGACATTAAGTTCCTTTGAGCCTAATGCCTTTATTATTTGATCAATTTGCTCCTCATTTTTTGTTTCCATGCTGACACGAAGAATACAAGAATTGACTTTCTGGCGGTTGGCAGAGCGATCATGATGCACACCAGTAATATTGGCACCAAGTTGGGCAATCACACTACAGACCGATACCAATCTTCCAGGTTGATCATCGAGTTCCATATCCAAGGTACAAAGCCGGCCACTTTTTGCCAACCCCCGATTGATAATACGGCTTAAAACAGTTACATCAATATTACCACCACTGACAATGCAAACGGTCTTCTTTCCCTTCACTGGAACCTTATCAAACATGACAGCGGCTACACTTGCAGCTCCTGCACCTTCGGAAACCATTTTCTCACTCTCTATCAAGCGCAGGATGGCAGCACATATCTCATCCTCACTTACCGTAACGATGCCATCAACATATTTCTGGCAAATCTGGAATGTCAGATCTCCAGGTTCTTTAACAGCAATACCATCAGCAATAGTAGAAACAGAAGGCAGACATTCTACTTTTCCATCTCTCAAACTCTCTACCATACTCGGTGCACCTTCTGTCTGCACGCCGTAAACCTTCACTCTTGGATTCAAATTCTTTAAAGCAAAGGCAACCCCGGAAATCAGTCCTCCTCCACCAACAGGAACGACTACTGCTTCCAAATCGGGGAGTTGATTCAATAATTCCAGTCCTATTGTACCCTGACCGGCAATGACATTCTCATCATTAAAAGGATGTACGAAAGTGTATCCTTTCTCATCACGCAACTGAAGTGCTTTCTGATAAGCATCATCATAGACACCCGGGACTAAGCAAACCTCTGCCCCCAGCCGTTTAGTTGCTTCTACCTTACTGATCGGAGCACCTGCGGGAAGGCAAATCAAAGATTTCACTCCCATAGCAGTAGCACCTAATGCAACACCCTGGGCATGATTACCTGCAGAACAGGCCACCACGCCTTTAGCTTTCTCTTCATCTGAAAGTTGGGAGATTTTATAATAAGCTCCCCGAATCTTAAATGAACCTGTTCTTTGCAAGCATTCCGGTTTCAGATATACATCTGCTTCAGGATTGATCTTAGAAGCATGAATCAGATCTGTCTTGCGCAAGACCTTATCCAAAACAAATCTGGCTCTATAAAAATTGTCTAATGATAGCATATTTATTGATTTTGATTACAAAAATAAGAATAAATTATGAAATGTGGACACATATAACCATAAAAAATTCGACACCTATTTTCTTATAAGAATTGTTCTGAAGTCAAAACTTCAAAATATATAAACAAACACGTTTACATATCTATCCTGAATTCATATTGAATTGTCTGTCAATTATAGACATCCCACCATCTTTCAGGAAGCAAATTTCTGATCATACACCACCTATCTAACCAAGTTTGTCTCATTTCCTCGAGAACTTCAAAAGAGAACATAGTTCATATCATAATATCAAACTCTTCTAAATTATAAAACAGGCATATAGCGCCAATTATCTTTCAAAATGAGAAACATAACAGAATTTAAAAAACAAAAGAAACTGATTTTTATTAAAAAAACAGCAATATGTTACTACTTTTTTATTATATTTGCAAAGAATTAACAAGTATATAGTTTTACCACACTGAATAAGATTTTAAGATCATGACCCTACATCTTATAACGAAATTGATTACTTCAGCAAATTGCTTGATGGTGATGTCACCTATCATGGCAGCTGTACAAAGTTCCGGATCAGTCATCTGCAAAAAAGAAACGATAGACGAAAGATCTTGGGGAATAATAAACGTTTCCGTATGCAATCTGAGGCAATCCGGAGACTATGATGCCGGCATGGCATCCCAAGCTTTGCTCGGCACTCCGATAAAGATACTTGAAGACGGTGCATGGCTGAAAATACAGACTCCTGACGACTATAAGTCGTGGGTTCTCGAATCTTCTCTTTGCCGCGCAACAAGTGATGAAGTGAAAAATTGGAACGAAGCCCCTCAGATCGTCGTAACAGCCATCTATGGTTTTGTATACAGCAAGGATGACACCAATTCACAAACCGTAAGCGACGTGGTCGCCAGTGACCGGCTGAAACTGCTTGACAAAAAGGGCAAGTTCTATCATGTGGCCTATCCGGATGGAAGGACCGGTTATCTACCCACATCTGATGGTGACATAGTGAGCAAGTGGCGAAAGAATATAAAGCAAGATGCACAGAGCATCATTGCTACAGCCAAAAAACTGATGGGTATACCGTATATGTGGGGCGCCATGAGCACCAAAGGGGCTGACTGCAGCGGATTCGTAAGGACAGTTTTCATGGAACATGATATCATTATTCCACGTGATGCATCACAGCAGGCTTATATCGGTGCGCACATTGACATTGCTCCTGATTTCAGTAATCTCCTGCCCGGAGACCTGCTTTTCTTCGGATGTGACGACTGCAAAGGAAAAGATGCCCATGTCTGCCATGTAGGTATCTACATCGGTAAACAAAAATTCATCCACTCTCTGGGTTGTGTACACATCAGCAGTTTCAATCCTGAAGATAAGGAATATGATGAATATGACCGGAACCGGCTGCTTTGGGCACAAAGGGTTCTCACCTACATCAATCAGGAAAAAGAAATCAACACGACAGACAGAAATGAATTTTATAAATAACTGTTTCTGACATACGAATTGACAAAGACGGCTATACAAAAATGAACAAGAACAAAGATAAGGCAATGGATCAAACTGAAAGTCCTCTCATAAACATTAATCATCATGGGAAAAGTGATCATTTAAAGATGAATTTCTTCCCCTATGAATTGAAATTGAAACATGTTTTTACGGTATCTTCCTATTCTCGTACTACAACTCCTGACATACAGGTTGAAATCGAATGTGACGGAATGAAGGGATACGGTGAAGCATCCATGCCCCAATATCTTGGTCAGTCAGTAGAAAGTGTAACGCAATTTCTGCAAAGGGTAGATTTAAGCCAATTCAAAGACCCTTTCCAAATGGAAGACATTCTGGGCTATGTAGACAGCCTCTCCCCGGGAGATACGGCAGCAAAGGCCGCTATAGACATAGCGTTGCATGATCTCGTAGGAAAAATGCTGAATGCCCCCTGGTATAAAATCTGGGGACTAAATCGAGACAAGACTCCGTCTACGACCTTTACAATCGGTATTGATTCTCCCGATATGGTAAAACAAAAGACAAGGGAATGTGCCGACAAATTCAATATTTTAAAAGTAAAACTAGGAAGTGACCATGATAAGGAGTTGATTGAAACCATCCGCTCTGTCACGAGTCTGCCTATTGCCGTAGATGTCAACCAAGGCTGGAAAGACCGGGCGATGGCTCTTGATATGATCTTCTGGCTGAAAGAAAAAAACATCGTCATGGTGGAACAGCCAATGCCTAAAGAGATGAAAGATGATATGGCATGGCTGACAGAACACAGTCCACTGCCAACCTTTGCAGATGAAGCTGTGCAACGATTGAGAGATGTTAAAGACATAGAAGGAATCTATTCCGGCATAAACATTAAACTCATGAAATGTACGGGTATGAGAGAAGCCTGGAAGATGGTCAATTATGCTCGCGCCAGGGGGTTGAAGGTGATGCTTGGCTGCATGACTGAGACTTCATGTGCGGTAAGTGCTGCGGCACAGCTATCTCCGGTTGCAGACTTTGCTGACCTTGATGGTAATCTTCTTATATCCAATGACCGTTTCAGCGGAATGAAGGTAGTGAAAGGGAAGATCACGCTACCTGACAGACCCGGTATAGGAGTCAGGAAAATAGAAGACTAAAAGGAGCATTTTTTATAAGATATGGCAAACAGCAGTTTGACTCAACCCTCATGCCGGAACTCAAGAAACATTCATCAAGATATAATGAACACCAAACGATTCGTACTTATCATGGCAGCATTTTTCTCCATCATTCCCCTTTCTGCCCAGAACTATCATTGGGAAACTGACTTGCATCACCGTTTATTATATGACTTCTCGAAAACTCATGAAGAAGTTAAAAGTTATATTCAACAATATATACCAGACGTCACTGATCAGGAAATGAATGCTTGGGAGAAAACCGGAGCATTGGAGGTAAAGATTATCGACGGACAAAAATTGTATTTCAATAATGCCGGCCCTAACTTATTCCGCATCAACGACAGATGCAAAAAAATAAAAGAAACAAAAGACGGAATAGAAAAGGAAGGTTATGAAACAACAGATGAATCTAATGTACCCTTAATCATCAAGGGGGCACCTCACAATCCTTATCATATTGCTGAACCCAAACAGATACGAATCACTTACACCATTTCCGTAAAAGCTGATGCTGTACCTGATGGAGAGACCGTACGATGCTGGATGCCGTTCCCACGGAGAGACATCAAAAGGCAACAAAATATAAAACTGCTAAGTACCAGTGAGAAGAGCTATATCCTGTCTCCTGAAGAGTACGCTCATTCTTCCTTATATATGGAGAAAAAGGCAGAAAAGGGTAAGCCTACCGTTTTTTCCGAATCATTTGAATTCACTTCTTTTGGGAGTTGGTTCAATTTAAAACCGGAAAACATTCGTCCCTATGATGAAAACAGCCCTTTATACAAGACCTATACCTCCGAACGTGACCGCCATATCATTTTCACACCCCGACTCTATCAACTTGCAGACAGTTTGACGCAAGGCATCAATAACCCTCTGCTAAAAGCAAAAAAAATATTCACTTGGATTAATTCCCATTTTCCATGGGCTTCAGCACGTGAATATTCAACAATAGAAAATATTCCTGAATATGTCTTGGAGAACCATCATGGTGATTGCGGACAAGTAACCCTGCTCTTCCTTACCTTATGTCGTATCTGTGGCATACCGGCGCATTTCGAAAGTGGATTCATGCTACATCCTCATTCTGAAAATCTTCATGACTGGGGAGAAATCTATTTTGAAGGCATCGGATGGGTGCCTGTAGACATGTCATTCGGTATTCCATCATACGCAAAGAATGCAGAGGAATCTTATTTCTTCTTAGGAGGTATTGACTCCTGGAGAATGGTTGTTAATTCCGATTTCAGCATACCTTTGTATCCAGAAAAGACATATCCCCGAAGTGAAACAGTAGATTTCCAAAGGGGCGAAGTGGAATGGAAAGGAGGTAATCTGTATTTTGACAAATGGAACTGGAAACTCTCAGCTGAAAATACAGAGGAAAAACTATAATCAAATAAAATATCCTTTATCTCACAATAAGAATAAGAGAATACAACATAAAATAATTTTATGATAAAACGACACATTTAACATACATTTCTTGTTTTTATTCAGAAAATTTTCAATCTTTGTATCCAAAAGTTTTTAAGTGTTAAACACGAACAAAATGTCCGAGGCTTTATTTAACTATTATCATATTTTATTAATAACCAAATTTAAAAAAGCTTATGAAAAGACGACTTGCTTTGATAGTAGTAATATTACTATCATGCGGTGCTACAGGTAATTTTCTATATGCTTCACCTGCGCCACAAAATGTTACACAGGACAACACTATTATAAAGGGTAGGGTTGTTGATGAAAAGGGAGATCCTATTATCTCCGCAAGCATCACAGAAATAGGAAGTACACGAGGTACTATTACCGACGTAGACGGGAAATTTTCACTAAAGACAGTTCCCGGGACAAAAATACAAATCTCTTACCTCGGTTATAAAACCATAATAACAAAGGCTGACGATGGGATGAAAGTACAGATGGCTCCAGACAACGCCATGTTGGACGAAGTCGTTGCTGTAGGTTATGGTCAGCAAAAGAAAGTCGACCTGACCGGAGCTGTTGCCAATGTAGATCTAGGGCAGACACTCAGTTCCCGTCCAGAGCAGGATGTTGCCAAAGCCTTACAAGGAGCAATCCCTGGACTGTCAATTGTAAACACCAGTGGAAATATTGACGGTCAGCCTACCATCCGCATCCGTGGAGTAGGAACTCTGTCTAATGACCAGAAGTCTGATCCGCTTATTATTGTTGACGGAGTTCCAACTGATGACTTGACGATGATCAATGGTAACGACATTGCCTCTATCTCCGTATTGAAAGATGCTGCGTCATCCTCCATTTACGGTAGCCGGGCAGCCTTCGGTGTCATTCTGATCACCACCAAGCAAGCCAGTAAAGGAGACCGTATCTCCGTAAAGTACGAAAACAATTTTGGTTGGGACAACGCCACCGAACTTCCTGATTATCCGGACGTACCTACCCAACTCAAGTCTGCAATGTCTGCAAATAAACGAGCAGGAGCCGCTTCCGTGGAACTCTTCGGAATGTATTTTGACAAACTCTTGCCTTACGCAGAAAAATGGGAAGAGCAGAACCATGGGAAAAAAGGCTACAGCGTCATGCGTCCTTACAAAAGCGACAGCGATGTAGGAGACTACTCCATCGTTAATGGACAACCTATGTATTATGCCGACTATGATCTCCGTAAGATCTGGTATAACAACGCAGCACCATCTTCAAGTCAGAATGTATCCATTTCCGGTTCCAGTGGGAAGACGACATTCTACGCTTCACTGGGGTATAACCATAAACAGGACCTCATGAAGTTTAATCCCGGAAAGTTGGATAGATACAGTGCCACGGTAAACCTAAAGACTGATGCCACGGACTGGTTGACATTAGGCACACGTGTCAATTTTTCCCGTCGTCACATGGGAGATGCCAATGCCTATAGCAACATTTATCAATACCTCTGGCGTTGGGGATCCTTCTTCATTCCTTCAGGAATCATGGAAGATGCAGATGGTAACCAGCAGGACTTCCGTATCGTTGCTATGCAGAAACAGGCTTCACGTGAATACGATGTGCATGATGTGACCCGTATGAATGCTTACGCAATAGCACATATTACAAAGGACCTGACTCTAAATGCTGATTATACTTATCAGATAGACAACTTTAATTTTAGCTCCAGCAACAATAGTGTTTACGGCATGAACTGGACCGGAACGACGCCTACCTACATCGTTCAGCCGTCTACCACAAATGCTTACCGCCAGAACATCAAGATTGACAGATGGAATGCCAATGCTTACTTGAACTACATGCACACCTGGAATAGTGTACATAATCTCAATGTGATGGCAGGTATCAACGGGGAAGACTACAGATATGATATGTTCAATGCACGCCGGACCCAACTCTACGATGAGAACTATCCACAATTGAACCTCGCTTACGGGGACATGACCAAAGCTGCTATTGACGCAGAAACAAGAGACCGTGCTACAGCCGGTTATTTCGGTCGAGTCAACTACAACTACAAAGATATTTATCTATTGGAACTCAACGGACGCTACGATGGTAGTTCCCGCTTCCCTACAGGTAAAAAATGGGCATTCTTCCCATCCGGTTCTCTAGGCTATCGCTTCACGGAAGAGCCTTACTGGAACCACCTGCATCAATATGTATCCAACGGAAAATTCCGTCTCTCTTACGGTGAAATCGGCAATGAAGCAGTAGGTGACAATATGTTCCTCTCTACGATTTCCCCAGTAGATCAGAGTAAACTCTACTGGTTGGACGGAACTGGAGCAAAAGTCAATCAGTTCGACTTACCAACATGGGTTTCCTCTCAACTGACCTGGGAACGTATTTATACCTTCGACCTAGGAACTGACTTAAGTTTCTTCAACGATGAACTGACACTGACAGCAGACTGGTATCAACGGACCACAAAGGATATGCTTGCACCGGGTAATGCCATTCCGTCCGCAGTAGGCGCCGCTGCTCCGTACACCAATGCCGGACAGCTCCGTACACGGGGTTGGGAAATTACACTGAGTTGGCGTAAACAGATGAACAAAGATCTTGGACTCTATGCCAATTTTGACATTGGAGATTCCAAGTCTGTAGTTACGAAATGGAACAACTCCTCTAAACTGATCGGACATACCGGAGACCGGACGTATGCCTATAAAGGAGAAACATGGGGAGATATCTGGGGATTCCAAACAGACCGCTACTTTACAGAAAACGATTTCAACGGACAGAACACAGACGGATCCTGGAACTACAAGAAAGGAGTAGCTGATCAGACGGGAATACAGACTGACAACTTCGTATATGGCCCTGGTGATATCAAATTCAAGGACTTGAATCACGATGGAAAGATCGACGGAGGAAAAGGAACAGCTGATGACCATGGTGATCTGAAAGTCATTGGTAATACGATGCCACGTTATGAATACAGTTTCCATGTCGGAGGCAGCTATAAAGGTTTTGATCTTGATATATTCTTCCAAGGTGTCGGCAAACGCGACATGTGGACCCTGTCCTCTTTTGCCTTCCCGGAAATGCGTGCTGCTGATCTTGCCATTTATTCCAACCAGACCAAATACAATGTATATGATCCAGCCAACGGAATCGTAAACATCAGTGAGAAGAACGATTTTCCTTGCCTGTATGCCGGTAATGAGGCTGCCGGTAATGTAAATGCTCTAGCTTCTTCCAAAGGATGCCATAACTACTATCCTCAATCCAAGTATCTTGTGAACATGTCCTATCTGCGTTTGAAGAATATAACTTTAGGATATACCTTACCGGGCTTTATCTCCAAGAAGTTCTACATTCAAAAACTGCGTATTTATTTCAGTGGCAGCAACCTGTTCCTCCTTCACAAGGGTAATGGAGATCTACCGGTAGATCCAGAAGTAAATGATGCAAGTGCAGGAGATACCAGTTTACAGTATGGTACCTGGGGACGTACCTATCCAATCACCCGTACCTGGTCGTTCGGTGTTCAATTAACACTCTAAGATAATAGTACAGCGACAAACAAAAAATTTAACAATATGAAAAAATCTATTATATACATATTTGCAGCATCTATCCTGCTGCTATTTGTAATGATTTCCTCAATAAGAATCCACGAGATACTTTTACAAATAATCCGGAATTCTGGAGTAACACCAATGACGTACAAAGCTACAGTAACAAGTTCTATAACAACTATGTAGGCTTCAACCGCGGTGGAAACTACGGATGGTTTTACTTCAAGAGCCTCAGCGATGATCAGGCTAATGCGACATTCGACAATTGGACTTATACTACTGTTCCCGCCACTTCCGGTAACTGGAACGATGCTTTTACAGAAGTCCGCCGAGCCGACTATTCTCTTCAGGAACTGAAGACCTCTACCCTTCCCGCATCAGACAAACTATACTTTACTGCCGTTGACAAGTTGAACCGAGCATGGGAATACTATCAACTCGTACGTGAATATGGTGATGTAGAATGGATCAACTATCCTATTCTTGATCTTAATGATACTAACATTTATGGGAAACGGGTTGACCAAGACGTAGTCATGGACTCTGTCCTCAATGACCTCAACTATGCCATCACGAACCTTCCTTCCAATGTCAGCGACAAGACAAAGTGGAGTAAAGAAATGGCTGAAGCCATGAAGAGCGATATCTGCCTTTATGAGGGCACCTATTGCAAATACCGCACATTGGCAGATAACGGGAAGGCACCGGATATGGACCGTGCCAAGAAATACCTGCAAGAATCAGAAGGCGCTTCCGAAGCGCTCATGGGTTCTAGTAGATATAGCCTGACCCCTAACTATGGAGAAATCTATAACTCTTTGGACTTGTCAAGCAATCCGGAAATCATTTTCTACCGCAACTATGAAAAGGATATCGTCATGCACGGAACAGTTGACTTCACTAGTGGTTCTTCCGAGCAACTTGGTATCACAAAGGATGCCGTTAATGCATTTCTGTTCAAGGACGGCAAGCCTTTGGCAACCACTACGCTGGATAAAGATGATAAGGCCGTAGCGAACCAGAACGGTGATTATTCCGTAGAAGGAATGTTGAAGAACCGCGATAAACGACTGAGCGTGCTCATCGACTCTATCATCTGTTTCAAAGGACATAGTTGGGCTCGTCTGGATGAGAACGGCAAAGCTCCGAATGCCGCACAGCAGATGACCTCTTCTACCGGTTATACCATCAGGAAATATGATAACACCACACTCGACTC
>ENA-UOOK01002400-UOOK01002400.1-fermentation-metagenome-genome-assembly--contig:-NODE-2400-length-23196-cov-9.538654_pt1 | contig 23196 bp, 22 predicted proteins | sample MGYA00245777_ERZ724023 | MGnify/ENA primary metagenome ERZ724023 (study PRJEB28704, sample SAMN03018312) | fermentation metagenome | biome: anthropogenic terrestrial biome; feature: soil; material...
GAAACCGTGAGTGTGTATTTTTATCATTTTTCGATTTTATACAATTTAAAGTACTTTGAATAGTAACATTAAACAAAAAAGCTTTACAACCTTTATTAAATGATTGTAAAGCTTTTATGTCTTTTATTTCAAATCAATATTTACCAAAATGACAATTAGGGAATGTACATACATCACATTTTAGGCATTGTCCACCATAACCCATCCTTGTTATATCCCTTCTAACGATTGTTTCTCCTGCTAAAATTCTAGGTAAGAGTAAATCAAAAGCTGTAGTTGAATTGAACATAACACAACCTGGAAGACCAAATACAGGTATACTATCAAGATAAGCAAATAGAAGCATTGCTCCAGGTAATACTGGGCTCCCATATGAAACAATATTTGCACCTGTAGCTTTTATGGCACCTGGTGTTTTATCATCAGGGTCAACTGACATACCACCCGTTACAGTGATTATTTCAGCACCTACTTTTTTTGCCTTTAAAATCTCTTCTTTAATAATCTCAAGCTCATCAGGGACTATTGCCTTATAAAATACTTCACTACCATATTTGGCCAACTTTTTTTCCACTACAGGACCAAATTTGTCTTCTATTCTACCTTTATAGACTTCGCTGCCTGTAATTATTAGTGCCGCCTTTAGTGGTATAAAAGGCTTAATTTCAAATATAGGACCTTTTTCTTCAATAATTTTCCTTACTTCTTCTATCTTTTCCTTCTTAATAACAAGTGGAATAACTCTGCAACCACCTATTAATTCATCTTCTTCGATAAGTCTATTGCCATGAATAGTTGCTATACAGATATCCTCTATATCATTAACTTCATCTAAAAGTTCACGATTAATCTTTAACAATCCCCGATATTCTGGCTCTATATTAATTTTCCCTTCATGAGGAGGATTTGTATAATGTATCCCTTTACCACAAATTAACTTTCCTAATGCCATTGCAGCTTCATCCTCATGATATTCATCTTCATTTAATTCAAATATATAAATATGCTCCTTACCTATTCTAAGAAGTCTTTCTATATCTCCTTCTTTAATTACATGTCCCTTTTTAAAGGCTACCCCTTTAAATTCTCCAGGTACAATTTCTGTAATATCATGTCCCAGTATAGTACCAACTGCATTTTCTGTATTTATAACCTTCATCATATCCTCCATCTCGTTACAAAATATTAATCCTCATCTTCTTTATTTACTTCATCTTCACTTATTTCTTCTTTCTTTTTTTCTACCTTTTTTGGTTTTTCTTCTAAAGATAAATCATCCTGAATATCCTTAGAAAATTTTCTAAACTCTTTTATTGTTTTACCTAAAGATTTACCCAGTTCAGGAATCTTTGAAGGTCCCACTACAATCAATGCTATTGCCAATATTAGAATTAACTCTCCTGTTCCTAATCTACCAAACATATTTATCCACCTCTTACCTTTTTCTACATTATAACAAATATTATATTTAAGGGCTATAAAATATCCATTGATGCAATTTTTTCCCTTAAGGATATTTTCTTAGTACAAACATTACATATTTTTTGATCAAAAGATTCTGGTACAAATTTCTTACCACAGGTACTGCATATTGATAATTTTATTTCCTTTTTTATTTTAAATTCCAGTTTTTCACTTGTCCCATTTATTGCTTTTTCTATTGCATTGTTAGGACATTTTGATATACATATTCCACAGTCAAAGCATTTACCTCCATTATGAAAAACTGAAATATTATTTTCTATTTCTTCTATTTTCCAAGCTTTACCCGGACAAGTGTCCGCACATATTCCACAACCGTTGCAATTATCTGTTACATTAAAAAAAGTAAAAAATTCATTATCATCAGGTATATTATATTCATTCTTATTTATAATCTCCAATAGATAGTCTCTTATAGATACCTGATCATCCTCTCCAACAATTGTATCTAGTGCATTAACAGCAAGATTAGTTGAACCTTTCCCTAAGAGCTGAAATAATTCCCTTCTTGATACTACTTCCTCACACAAAATACTTATTCTTTTTTCGTCATTTAGAAGCATATATTTAGGACTTATTCCTAATTTTTTTACAAAATCAGTCGCCTTATTCAAGCTTTCTATAAAAAGAGAAGATTCCTCTATTTCGTTACATTCCGATTGACAAGATAAGTTGAATTCGCAATCCTCACAGCTATTTGTATTAAAATATAAAGTATTATCTTTATACAAGATAAATAGGGCAGCTAAAAGCTCTGCATGAATTGCATTTAAACAGCTAACTTTTATATTTCCATCTAAATCTCGCATTTTACATGAAAATACAGGATTTCTTTTTTCTTTTATGATACGTAGTATGTTTACCTCTCCTAACTCTTTATTATAAATGGACTGGGTTGGACATACTGCTCTGCATATTCCGCAATTGTTACAGATTTCATTATCTATTCTAATTCCTTTGCTATCAATCGATATTGCCCCATTAGGACAATTTTGAACACACTTTTCACAGCCTTTATCACCTATTTGATAAAGACATTTTTTCTGTTCTATTGTAGGATATGTAGTTTCAGATAACTTATCTATTAAAAAATCTAATATCATAATCATCACACCTTATAGCTCAAGACATAAGTCGGCTTCGTTAGTATTTAGTATTTGGTTTGTGTTAGGTCATAAAAAAGGAAGGTGCAATACCCTCCTTTTTTATGACTAATTAATATATTATTAAGGGAGTAAGTTAAGCGATTCTAATTCGTCAGCCACATATTTTAGACCAACTCTTTCCAATGCGGCTCTTGTAGGCGCACCAGTTTTTTCATCCCAGCCATATTCTTTATATAGCATGGTTAATGCAAGTTGCATGTCATCTCTGTCTAGCTTTACTGTTCCCTCAGTAAATGGCTTCATATCTGGATCAACATCAAATACCCAATTAGGTATTGTATCATGTTCATTACGCATATCAATTGTGTTCATTTCTTTTATTGTAGCTGCTCTATGAAGATTTGTGATTCTTTCAGCTTGTAAATCAAGGTCCTCTTCAGACATATCGATTCCTGTAGCAATGCTGTAGAATTTGGACTCAAGAGCTGTATCGCCTCTATAATTTCTACTCTTTTGAGGAGAAACTGTCATTGGCCATACCCAGTTACATAAGGTAATTGAGTCATGTAAGAAGTTTCTATCAATTGACCATTTTGCAAATTTTGCCTTGTATTCATTCATTGGAGTATAATTCTTAGGTGCATCTAATGCATCAGGTGAACCCCAAACTTCTCCAGCTATTTCTTTTAACAATTCTATAGGAAGCCCTGCTCCGATAAAGTTCATATGAGTATGGGAGTTAGGGTCTCTATTGAACATAATATTGACTAATACTCCAACCTGTGCACCTGCTTCATTGCTATGATGCTTTGGAAATGCCATCTTTGACCAAACATTGTTTCCAGCTCCATCCCAGTATTCTTTACCTAGATTCCATCTTTTATCTAGCCAATATGGTCCGTCAAGAAGATGTGAAAATTCTCCGTCAGCAATTAAATTATTATAAAATTCAAGCATCCAGCCTGGATCTCCAGCCTCTAACAATGACCAGTCAATACTATTGTATTCTTCTTCAGGCAATACCTCTTTCAATTTTCCTGAATTATACGCATATCTAAAGTCTCTTGGAAGCTGACCATAATTACTCCAGATTCCGTAATCATCAGCAAGTCTAGAGCCTAAGCATTTAGTAATCAATGCTACTTCACCTTTTGGATCTTCATCTGAATATCCATTCACCATTGCTGTACCTGGTGATGAGAAGTTTATACATGTACTTGTAGCATATGGTGTTAATCCATATTTTTCAAGCTCAGGAACATGAAGATTTGATTGACACCTAATAGGGCATGAATAGCAGCCACCCATCTTAATAGTTCTCTCTTCAGCTACAGGTCCAAGGTCAAATATTGCCTTTTGAGTACGAAGACCAACCTTGTTTTTATCTCCTGCAGGACATACACCAGTTTCTACAGGAGGATTAGCAGCTCCCCAGAAAAGTGCTGTTTGGGCAGTCCATCTGCTTCCAGCACTGTGGTACTCTGCCCAGCTTTGTGGTGTACTTGGTACAACGTGCTGATTATTTGAACCGATGATATCAGTCATCATAAATTCATTTAAATCTAACCAATCTTGATTTTTGCCTTCAGCTATATGTACTGCTTGAGTTCCTTTAACACCAATAGCTTTTAACTTCTTAGCTCCTAATACTCCACCGTGACCACCAGCAGAGTGGTTTACTGTATTTACTATAGATGCTAAATTTTTCATCTTTTCACCAGCAGGTCCTATAGCTGCTACACAGGCTTCCTTACCCATTATCTTATTTATTTCATGTGTAGTGTCTATGACACCCTTTCCCCACAATCCACTGGCATCTTCTATGGATACCTCATCATCTTCAATTTTTAGCCAAACTGGAGATTTGGAAGCTCCTTCAATAATTATTGCATCATAACCTGCAAATTTCATCCATGCTCCAAAGTTTCCACCCATATGACTGTCAACAATTGCATCATATGGATTAGTAGGTCCTAAAGCAGTAATGTTAGTTCTCCCACTACATGGAGCAGTAGTTCCTGTTAAAGGTCCAACTGCAAATACTACCTTATTTGCTTCATCTAAAGCTTTAGTACCTTGAGGTACTTCATCAAATATTACCTTATATCCAAGACCTGCTCCACCGACCAAGTCTTTATTATATTCCATTGAGTCTTCTACTGAAATATTACCGTTAGTTAAGTTAACTCTCAATAGTTTACCTGTCCAACCGGTTACATTAGCCATTTATAATTCCTCCCATCTATACATTTATAAATTCAATTAAGATAATCTATACCCTCTTCTTAATAACATTGCCTCCAGCTTTTCCCATGGTATAATGCTTAAGGCTCCGGTTATACAGTTATCAGCACATTCTCCGCAAAGAATACACTTAGTTGATTTACCGTCTTCAGGGTCTATTGTAGGCATATTCCATGGACAAGCTTGAGTACAAGCTCCACATCCTATGCATTTTTCTTCATCTACTGTCCATGCACCTGTAGCTTCACTTTGGGTAATAGCCTTTTGAGGACATGCAGCAGCACATTTAGCATCTTCACATTGATGACAAGTTTCTGGACTCATTATAAAGTTCCCAAAATAGCCATTTTCAAAACGATAATTATCATTCATCTTAGTCCCATAATTATAGGATCTGCCTATCTTTACCCTTGAAATATAAGGATGGATTTTCCCGTCATTTTTAACGGTACAAACCATCTCACATCGCTGACATCCTGTACATCTGTTAGGCTGTGCAACCAATAATCCCTTAGGTATAACAAACGCTGCAGCTCCGGTAGGCACTTCTGAAGAAGTAGGTTCTTCCTTTGTACATCCTATAAGGTTCATTACTGATGCTGTAAGTGTAATACCTGCAAGACCCTTGCCACTCATCTTAAGAAAGTCACGTCTAGTTCTTACTTTCTCAATAAAATCTTCAATTTCCTTTTCAAACATTTTGGCTCTCCTCCCTAAAAATAATTGTCAAATGACATAATGTTGAACTTTTTAGTAGTTCTTGTTAAATGCTTAGATTTTCGTCCTTTCCATCTAAATCAGTCTCATCACTAACTTTGTTAGCATGGTCTTTAAACTGTTTTATTGTTTGTCCAAAGGCTTTACCTATCTCAGGTAATTTTTTAGGTCCAAAAATAACTAGTGCAATTCCTAATATAAGAATTAATTCTGTAGCACCTAATCTACCAAACATTTGTCGTCCCTCCTTATGGATTTTGCTCAGCTTCTACTTCTATCCATTCTGTTAGTGAATCAGCCAAAGTCTTTTTCATGTACCTATCAGAATACAAATATAGTGCCTTGTTTGAAGCTCTAGATTCCTTTATGTCACTATACTCTTCTTTTTTCTTAAGCTGCTCAAGCACCTGCAAAAACTCATCTTTTAATAAATGAAACGGGGCTCTTGAAAATAATCTTACAGACGTTGGCCTTGGATATATCCTTGATTCATCCCTTACAGTTTCGGCAATTAACTTGAATAAATCTTTTTCCTCAACTAGAATCATCATTTTAGCGTAGTTTTTAGTTATATAATTTTCTGAAAAAAGATATATGTTTTCTGCACCTTTTTTAATTATAATGTCGCTAAAATCTTCGTTTTTCCTTAACTCTTCTATCAAAGGTAAAACTTCTTCGACTTCTAAAGAAAAAGGTTCATCAACGAAATCCTCTGCTTTAGTCAATTTTTCCATCATAGAGTTATCTCTGATAAATTGACCAACAAGAGATACGGTATCACATTCCTCTTCCTGAGGCTCTGACACAGTGACTTCCTCCTCTATTTCTGATTCATTTTGGTTAAACTCACTATCCATGTAAATCTCCCTCAATATAAATGTAATAGTACAAGCTATATTGTTAAATATATCACATTTTTTGTCTTTCTTCAATATATATATGTTAATTTTTTATTAAACATACCCAATTTCATGGAACCAATTTTCATGAAGAATAATTGTAATGGATGACAAATCTGATATAATGTATTTCAAAGTATAATCTTATACGAAAATTTTATGGAATGGGTGATTTTATGTTCAATGAGATATTTGAAGAATTGTTAGATAAGCTTAAAGAAAGTAATGAAGCCGCATTATTGACCTTTTTAGAAAGTAACCCAAATTCTGAAGGCACTATACATAAAAAAACTGTATACTCAAAATCAGATATTGAAAATGCTAAGACTAAAATTAATTCACAGCTTAAAGATAGTATTGTAAAAACCTTTGAAGGTGGTGTCCCCTATATACATAAAACAGAGGAAAATCAAATATTGATCGAACCTTTTTATCCAAAACCAAGACTTATAATATTGGGCGGTGGACATATAGCAAAACCTCTTTCTGAATTTGGGTCTAAGGTAGGGTTTTCAATTTGTGTTGCTGATGACAGACCTAAATTTGCTAATTCAGAACGATTCCCTGAGGCAGATGAAGTAATATGTGATGACTTCAATAAAGTTTTTGATCAAATAGAGCCAAGACCATCTGATTTTATCGTAATAGTGACAAGAGGTCATAAGCATGATGGTATTTGCCTTAGAAATGCGTTAAAATACAATACTGCCTATATAGGTATGATTGGCTCAAAGCGCAGGGTAAAGGCGATGATGGAGGAGTTAGCTAATGAAGGCTTCGATAAGAAAAAATTAGCCAAAGTATGCTCTCCAATAGGTCTGGACATTGGAGCAGTCACACCAGAAGAAATTGCAGTTGCAATTATTGCCCAGGTTATAAATTTCAGACGAAATAGTGATATCTTAAAAAAGAGTGATAAATTTAACTGGCCTGAATTTGATGTAGATGTTATTAAAGAGTCAGCTAAGAAATCCGATATTCCAAGGGCATTGATTACCATTATAGGCTCTAAGGGTTCCGTTCCAAGAAAAGCCGGAGCTAAAATGATTGTTTGGTTGGATGGTAGAACTCTAGGTACTATAGGCGGTGGCTGTGCTGAAGCTAATATATTGACCTTGGCCCGAAACGTAATAAGAAATGAAGGCTATAAAATAGAGCATGTTGATATGACAGGAGATGTAGCCGAAGATGAAGGTATGGTCTGTGGAGGAGTTATGGATGTACTCATTGAGGCTATAGATTAAGAAAAATGATGTTTTTATTAAAGCCTAGCGTACGCTAGGCTTTAACTATTTTTTCGACTGTGCTCGGGATGACAGTGGCGGTAGATACGATACTATAATGCTTAAATTACCGTCTAATACATATTTTGATACTTCCGAAGACAGCATAAAATTGTCTCCCTTTGTAATATGATATTTGGCTTCGTCCAACAATAGTTCCCCTTCTCCTTCAATTACACTCATTAACATAAATGGGTGTACATTGTCCAGATATACATAATCTTCAATTTCATATTTTTCAACAGTAAAATAAGGGGACTCAATAAATTTGATTTTAGTTATCCCATTTATCTTTTGTATTTTTGGTTTTGACTGTTTATTTATAAAAGGAACTTCAATAACATCTTTGGATTTTTGTATGTGAAGCTCTCTTAAATTTCCTTTTTCATCTCTTCTATCATAATCATACAGTCTATAGGTAGTGTCTGAACTTTGTTGTATTTCCAATACCTTTGTACCTGCTTTAAGTGCATGTACTGTACCACTTGGTACATAATAAAAATCTCCTTTTTTTATCGAAATTACCTTAAGAAGTTTTTCCCACTGACCATTATCTATCATATCATCAAGCTCTTCTCTATTTTTTGCATTAATTCCATAAACCATCTTAGAATCCTTTTCACAGTCTAAGATATACCAACATTCTGATTTTCCCATTTCACCATTTTCATTTTTTTGGGCATATTCATTTCCAGGATGTACCTGGACAGATAAATCCTCATTTGCATCGATGATTTTTACTAGAATAGGAAATGTTTCTCCTGAAATTCCCCCAAATATTTCCCTATGACTTTCCCACAACTCTCCCAAAGTCCTTCCTTTAAATTCTCCATCCTTTACCACACTTTGACCATGGGGATGAGCTGAAAATATCCAATGCTCTCCACCCCATATTTTACTCTTATAAATAGCTTCGAAAAAAATTACTTTTCTGTCCATAGCTTGCCCCTTTACAAATTTTGTCTTGCTAATATCAGGCTCCCAACTATACCGGCATTATCACCTAATGAAGGTAATACTATATATTGATCAATTGGTGGAATCTCAACATAATCCGCCAATAGCAATATAAATTGCTTCTTAGTCAACTCTAGCATTTGAGCTTGCTTCATGACCCCTCCTCCTAGTATAATCCTTTCAGGTCTTAGAACTAGTGTATAATCAACAAGAGCTTGAGCAATATAGTAAGCAAGTATTTGCCAAATTTCATGATTCGAATCTAGATTTTGAGCTTTTATACCATATCTTTTTTCTACAGAAGGTCCTGCTGCTAATCCCTCTAGGCAATTTCCATGATATGGACACCAGCCTTCAAATTTGTCATCGGGATGCGGCTTTACCAAAATATGCCCCATCTCAGGATGGCCAAAGCCCTCTATAAATTTTCCGTTAAATATAGCGCCTCCTCCTATTCCAGTGCCTATAGTCAAATAAATACAGCTATTGCTCTCTGCTGCACTTCCAACTTCAAACTCTCCTAAACAAGCTGCATTTACATCAGTAGTCCAACCAACTGGAATATCGTAATGCTTTTTCATTTCCCCAACAAAATTGAAATCCCTCCACCCTGGCTTAGGTGTAGACGTTATATATCCATATTTGGGGGAATTTTTGTTGATTTCAATTGGCCCAAAGGAGCCTATTCCCATTGCTCTTATGCCCTTATACGAATCAAAGAATTTAAAAACTTGTTGCATGGTTTCCTCTGGAGATGTAGTTGATAGAGACGATCTTACGATTATATTTAATTTCTCATCACTGATTGCACAAACAAACTTTGTTCCTCCTGCTTCAATAGCGCCAAACATAACAATTCCTCCAATACTCTATCTTATACTAAAGCAGTAACTACTGCTCCATAATCTCCTATTTGTTCTCCTAGTTGAGCAGGTACTATTTGAACAACATTTCTGGAAGATTCCAATGCTTCTTTTTCTATCTCCTTATACATTGAGTCATTTAAAAACTTTCCTACTCGTACATATACACTACCTACTATAATTACCTCAGGATTTAAAATATCAATCAATATAGATAGACCTTTTCCAAAATATCCACCTGATATTCTAAGGACTTCCAAAGCATCTGGATATCCTTTATGTGCAGCTTCCGCCACATCCCTTGTACTGATATTCTCTATGGAGCTTTTTATAAAGGATGCCTGTATTCCTTGTTTTTTGAGAATATAAGCCCTTTTCTTTGCAATTTGGGCAATGCCTCCTCCACTGCAAAAGCCTTCAAAGCTCCCACTTTTTCCATATCCCGTTGGTCCTTCTTCTTCTAGTCGTATATGCCCTATTTCTCCAGCCATATTGCTTGCACCAGTATATAACTGCCCATTCAATATAAGTCCTGCTCCCAATCCTGTTCCGAATGTGAGAAATATAACATTTTTATAACCCTTGCCTGCTCCATATTTCCATTCTGCTAAAGCGCATGCATCTGCATCATTTTGAAGTTTAGGTTTTACTCCCAAACGTTTATAAATGTACTCTACTATTGGTACATTGTCCCAACCTGGTAAATTAGGAGGAGACTTTATAATTCCCTTTTTATTATCTAGAGGCCCCCCGCAAGAGATGCCTATTTTATATTCATCATCAATACGAAACATATGAAGCAAATTTTTACCTTTTTCTATCAATTCATCTATAACTTTTTCCCAATTACTAGTTGTTTGTATTTCTACCCGATCAAGTAAGATAATCTTATCATCTGCTTCTCTTGCTAAAACTACTGCTGACTTTGTTCCACCAATATCAAATCCTAAAACTATCATATCTCTTCACCAAATATTTCATATTCTACTGCTCTGCAAATTAAGTGATACAAAGGTAAATGATATTCTTGAACTCTAAAGGTTTCTTTTGCAGGTGCATTTAGCAAAACATCACTAACTTCTTTGAGCTTACCACCTGTTTCTCCTGTAAGGGATATCACGAAAAGTCCCTTTGTCTTGGCTATTTTAGCGGCATAGTACACATTTGATGAATTTCCTGAGGTGGATAGTCCAATAAATATATCTTGTTCTTTCCCATAAACATATACCTGTTGAGCATAGGCCATATCGTAGCTCACATCATTTCCATAAGCACTTAAAAACCCTGTTTGAGACACCAAGGATATAGCAGGTATCCCCTCTTGGAGACATTCCAAGATATGTCCGGAGTCCTTCTCTGGAAAATAGGCTAAATACTTTTCTTTAAAATCTTTATCTAAAGGCCTTTTGATATAGAATTCTTTTAGAAATTCTCCTACGATATGTTCGCTATCTGAAGAGCTTCCACCATTTCCACAGATTAGTATTTTCCCACCATTATTTATTCTACTTACCATTTCTTTAATGATGCTTATCAAATTCTTTTCTAGATAGTTCATCATAGGATAATTCTCTACAAATTCCTGAATTATAGCCAAAGTATTATTTTTCAAATGTTTTACCTCCATTATTGGATGACAATTTATATAAAGAGGTTACCTGGGTAACCTCTTTATATAAACTAATATTTATTTGTATAGATTCATATTATTTTTTAAGAACAGAAACACCTGTATCTACATAATCCTCATCTATTGTATTTCCTTCAAGTGCATTAACTGCTGTTTTCATTCCTTCATAACCCATAACATCAGGATTTTGTGCCATAGTAGCAAGTAGATATCCCTCATCAATTAATTGCAAGATAGTATCAGATTTATCAAACCCAACTCCAATAACTTCTCCGCCGACTTCCTTTATGGCATTTCCTATACCTACTGTTGAGCCTTCATTTCCCCCAAAGATTCCTACAACGCCTTCGGTTATATAATTTGCTGCAGCATCCTTAGATCTTGCGGCATCTCCTTCTGCATATTGAGTTTCAAGAATTGTAAAATCTGTTCCTTCAAAGGCAGCTCTGAATCCTTTTTCTCTTTTTACAGTTGAGTCAGTGGAAGTATTTACACTTACAACCCCAATTTTACCTGATGTTACACCTTTTTCTTTTAAAGCGTTAAGCATTTCTTCTCCTGCAGTTTTACCGGCTGCTTCATTGTCTGTAGCCAAAGTTTGCACTGCTGGATAATCAGCCGGTGAGTCAACATATACAATCTTTATACCTTCAGCTTCAGCTTCTTTAAGGGTAGCTGTTACTGCATCTGGTCCATTTGCAGCAAGAAGTATTGCATCAGCGCCACCTGCTATAGCATTGTTAATACTTTCAATTTGCTTAGCATCATCCTTTACATCAGGTGCAAGCCATTGGTAATCAACATTGCCTAATTCATCAGCAGCTTTTTTAGCTCCTTGATCTACAGTAACCCAATGTTGATCCATTTGGTCCATAGTGATAAGATAAACCTTAAATTTCTCTCCCTTACTTTCACCACTATCTTCGCCATTAGTACCATTATCAACATTCTCTACATTTTGTCCATTATCATCAGTCTTTTCAGGAGCAGAACATCCTACTACTGCAAATACCAGTGAAAAAATTAAAACTAATGCTAGAAGTTTTTTCTTCATTATAATAATCCCCCATATTCTTTTATTTATTTCAAAGCTTTTGCTTTAAAACCTTTTATTAAGACTTTGCCTTAGATTTTGCTTTAGACGTATTTTTATTTGCTCTTACAACAACATCCAATAAAACCGATATAATAACTATAATACCTATAACGATATTTCTAATTGCCACAGGTGCTCCGGCAAATTGGAGTCCGTTTTGTAAAACTCCCCAAATTGATGCACCAACTATTGTTCCCAATAGTATTCCCTGTCCTCCAAGTGTACTTACTCCTCCTATAACAGAGGATGCTACAGCATACAATTCATATCCATTTCCCGCATCCATTGTACCCATACCACTTGTAGCAGTAATAATCAGCCCTACAGTTGCTGAACAAACAGCGCTTACTAAATAGGCTTTTGTTATCGTACTCGATATATTTACCCCTGAAAGGTTAGCTGCATGGATATTGCTTCCAACTGCATAAATATGTCTTCCTGTTCTGGTTCTGCTTAGTATAAAGTTAAATATAAACCAAATTGCAAAAGCAATCCAAATCGTATTATATAACCCTAAAGTTTTGCCATAATAAAAGAAGTTTCTGAATCCTTCTGCTGCAGATCCTATAGAATCTGTATTGTAGTTATTGTTTACAATTTGTGCGATACCTCTTGCTATGGTCATTGTCCCCAAGGTTGCTATAAATGCAGGAAGTTTTGCTTTGGATATCAGTTTTCCATTGAGTAAACCTATGGCAAGAGAAGCTATATAAGAAACAATCACTGCAAGCCATGGATTTAAGCCTTTTGTCATAAGAGTTGCTGATACCATACAGCTCATACCTACAACAGAGCCTATAGACAAATCTATATTTCCTGTAATCAAAACGTAGGACTGTCCAACGCCAATCAATATAATAGGTGCAATCTGTCTAAGCAGATTAGAAATATTTCTATTAGAAAAAAAGTTAGGGTTTAAAAATCCAAATACAATAATAAGTATAACAAGTCCAATACTTACTGTAATTACTTGCCCCATTCCTCTTTTAGAAAAGAGTTTGACAAATTTTTGAGGTGTTTTATTACTTTCCATATATCCATTTCCTCCTTTCTCTTTAAGCTTCTTTTTTCATTTCAAGTCTTTTATCAAATTTAGTAGCATATTCCAAAATAATATCCTGAGTAGCTTCTTCAATTTTTAATTCTTTGGTAATCCTGCCATCCGCCATAACTAATATTCTGTCGCTAATTCCTAGAATCTCTTGCATTTCGGATGAAACGAACAACACTCCAATTCCTTTATCCTTTAATTCATTCATCAGATTATAGATTTCAACTTTTGCAGCTACATCAATACCTCTCGTAGGCTCATCAAAGATGACTACTCGTGAGTTTCTTGCCAGCCATTTTCCTACTACAACCTTTTGCTGATTTCCTCCTGATAGACTCTCAGCATTTGACTCAAAATCCGATAATCTAATATGGAGATCTTTTACGGTTTTTTCTGCCATATTATTTTCCTTTTTTCTATTTACAACGCCTAATTTAGACGATATGAAATCTAGATTTGGTAGTGCAATATTCTCTTTTATACTCAATTTTGTACAAAGACCATCTTTTTTTCTATCTTCAGGTACAAGTACAACTCCAGCCTTTATAGAATCCAGTGGTTTATCTATTTTTATTTGCGCTCCATCGATAAAAACATCTCCTGATTCCTTAGGATCAGCGCCAAATAACGCTCTGGTCGTTTCTGTTCTTCCTGCACCCATTAGTCCTGCTATCCCTACTATTTCCCCTTCATAGAGGTCAAAGTTAATATCTCGAACATGATTACCTGCATTTAGGTTCTTGACTTCCATAATTTTTTTCCCAACATTTCTTTCTATGCGAGGATATTTTTCTGTGATTTCACGACCCACCATCATTGAAATAATCTCTTTAAGGGTAGTGTCTTTATAATCCATGGAAGTGATATATTGTCCATCACGCAAAATCATCACTCGGTCAACAATGCTCTCAAGCTCTTCTAGCCTATGGGATATATATACTATTCCATGACCCTCATCCCTCAATTTTTTAATAATAGTAAATAGTTCATCAATTTCATTAGAAGTCAAGGCTGATGTAGGCTCATCCATAATGAGTATTTTGGCATTAGTTGATAATGCCTTGGCAATTTCAACCATTTGCTGCTTAGAAACTGATAAGCTTCCTACTATGGTCTCAGGTTGGATGTCAATATTCAACCTTTTAATGATTTTAGCAGCTTCATAATTCATTTCTTTATCTGACAAAATGCCTTTACTAGTCAATTCTCTTCCTAAAAAAATATTTTGAGCTACAGTAAGATGCTCACACATATTCAATTCTTGATGAATAATTGCTATCCCCAATTCTTGAGCCTTGACCGGATCCATTTCATCAATTACTTTACCAAATACTTTTATAGTACCAGAGTCCTTGGTATAAACGCCTGACAAAATCTTCATCAATGTCGATTTTCCAGCACCATTTTCTCCAAGCAGAGCGAGAACCTCTCCTGATTTTAATTTAAACGTGACATTGTCAAGAGCTTTCACCCCTGGAAAACCTTTGGAGACGTTTTCCAATTCAACAATATAATTACTCATAAGAATCCCCTCAATATTCTATAATTAATCTATCTATCCAAATTGTTCTTTTGTATTGCTTAATTTTATACTAACATAAATAAATTGATGATAAGGAGGGTAATCTTTTGAATAAGTGGGACATTTATTGGATGTTTAAAATTTTGCCATCTTCCATTATTAACAATCTGTCAGAGACAGTTAAAGTATCTGATATACTCACCGCGAGTATGACAACTCCAATGCCTTTTTCCTTAAGTAGATTTATAAGTTCAATAATTCTTCCTCTTAGATACATATCCGAATTAGAGAATGGCTGCATAATAAAAACAAATTTAGGATTGAATAGTTGAATTCTAAAATAAACTAGATTATGCAAAGTCCTTTTATCCAAACTCCTTAAGTCTTTTTCTTCTATTATGTCTTCTCCAACAATGTTTTTATATTCTTCCTTAATATTTTTTAAAACCCGTTCATTGTCTACACTTTCATTGAACTTGTAGTCCATTAGAAGAAAAGTTAGATTGTCAATATAAGACATATCATAAAACAGCATTTTATCCACTGGATCTTCGGGTATAAAAACAATTCTATTGGACAATAAAGTATGTGTGTCCACTATATCTATCTTTTTGTGATTCAAAAAAACGTTTCCCGTAAATGGTTGAAGATTTCCCATTAAAATTTCAGCTATATCCTGAATTCCTTTATTGTTGATGTCCAGAAGGGTAATGCACTCCCCCCTCCTTACAGAAAAACTAATATCTTCAAGATTTTCAGTAATAAAATTTTTAAACTCGAAATTCTCAACATTTCCGTTGACTTCCTTTAGTCCATCGATAGTCTCAAATGTTATAATATATGGCTTTAATATCTCATCTGAAAAATCTTTTTTTCCAATGACCTTGATTACTCTTCCATTTTCAAAAAGACCCACTCTGTCACAAATCTTAAAAGCTTCTTCATGATGATTTGCTATATATAAAAATGATATTCCCATTTGAGTGTAGTATTTCATCAAGTTTTGAAAATCTATAAGCTCTTCTATGCTCAAAAAATTTGAAATTTCGTTAAGAATGATTAATTGTGCGCCGTTAGTCACTGCTTTAACCATTTCAATGAGTGTCTTCTCGAAAAGAGATAATTCTGAAATAAGTTGATTAGATTGTATTTTAATATTAAGCTGTTTTAGCAATGAATCGGTTGCTTCCTTTAATTTTTTCTCTTTAATTATGTAGCCTTCAAACTTATTGTTAAGAACATGTATATTGTCAATAATCTTTAGACTTTCTATAAGCTTTGCTTGTTTATCTATAATATAAACTTTATTATTAGACATATTGCTATGTTGATAATTGTTGACTAAATTATCATCAAAATATATTCTTCCAAAGTCTATAGAAATATTTTGAGATATCAATTGAATCAACTGTCTTTTTCCATGATTATTCAAAGGAATCAGACCCATAATCTCCCCTTTAAATATATGGAAATTTACATTATCTAGATAAGTAATGCCTTCCATACTCATGCTAACATTTTCTATTCTTAATATTTCTTCTTTCATATATTTATCCTCTTAATCCATAATAAATGGGATGGTTATTTCAACATCTGTTCCCGCTCCAATTTTGCTATAAACATATATCCCATATTCATCCCCGAAAATTAATTTGATACGATTATTTACATTAAGTAAAGCTATACCACCCTTTTTTCTATCCTCTTTCAAATATTCAAGAGATGCTCCTCTAAGCTTTTGATTGAGTTCCTTCAATCTTTCTTCCTCTATTCCTATTCCATTATCAGAAATAACAATAATCAATCTTTTACTTGTTGCAAAGACCTTCAAAGTTAAAATGCCTTTACCCAGCTTTCTTTCCAACCCATGAAAAATAGCATTTTCAAATATTGGCTGTAGAGTCAATTTTGGAATTTTAGCCTGTAAAACATCTTGGAAATCCTCATCTTGAAAATTGATAATTAATTCTAATTTATCTCCAAATCTAAATTCTTGTATCTTATAATAATTTTTAATATTATTTATCTCAGCTTCAAGAGTAACAAGCTTGTCTACGTTGGATATAGTATATCGGAAAAATGTTGCTAGGGCTTCTGTCATATTAGCTATACTATCTACTCCTTCAATCAGTGCCTCACTTCTTATACCTTCTAGAGTGTTGTACAAAAAATGGGGATTAATTTGATTTTGAAGAGCTAAATATTCAGCATGTTTTTTTGATCCTTCTATTAATTCTTTGGTATCAATAATTTCTCTAAATTTTTGAAAGGCTAGACTAGTCTCATGATTAAAGAATATTCTCATATCAAAAACACCTTTAAAAATAGAACCCTGATAAAAAAGAATCAACACCTTATTCATCTCTTTATAAGGCTTATACACCCATTTATAGAAAAGGTATGAAATTCCTATAATGAAAATAATGTATATAGATAAAAAAATATAAAGGCCCTTCCCCAATAAATACACAGATGTAACAATCGACATTATAGTCATTAATATTAAAATAACAAAAATCCTCTGAAATAAATAAATATCTCTTCGTTTCTTCATTTCAATCTCCTATATAAATATTTTTCGATAATCCTTAGGTTTTAGTCCTGTATATTTAATAAATAATTTAGAAAAATATTTTACATCGTTATAACCAACCATGAGACAAATATCTTGAATTCTTAAATCTGATTCTCTTAACAAATCCTTTGCTTTATCTATTCTTATTTTAGAAAGGTATTCAACAAAAGAAGAACCTGTTTCTTTTTTAAACAAACTGCTGAAGTAGCTTGGATTAAATCCTATATACGCTCCCACATCTTCCAGAGTTATGCTATTCATATAGTTGGATTCGATATATTCCTTAGCTTGATTTATTTGTGTCCTATTTTTACTAGCAGCATCTTCTTCCAATAGTAATAGAGATGAATTGATATAATCCATTAGCTCTTCAAATAGACAATTTACAGTAGCACAGTTTTTGACAGCATTTTCTAGTTTTTCATACTCTTTATGATCATTGTTTATTTTTATAGTATTGCTTTTCATGGTTAAATCAAAAATATTTGCCAAATCCAATATAAGAATTTTTAAATCCATTCCACCTATGGAAATTAGCTCAATATCTTTTTTCAGCTGCATTAATGATTTCTTTATGCCCTGTTTATCCAGTCTTTCTGCAATTTTTACAAATTTCTTAGAGAAATCAATGAATTTCTCACTTTGTGCAGTTCTATCTGTAATTATCTCATTGTTAAGTATCAGTCTTCCAATTCCTTTTATAATTCTATTCTCAATTGATAATCCAGCTGAATTATAGGACATCTTTAAGTCCTTTATTTCCGTCACTTCTTCCCCAAATCCTATGGTTAGTTTAATCTTATTTGTTTTGGATATTTTACTATTAAAATTATTTAATACTTGTAAAAGCTCATCTTTTATTATTTGATTATCTTCCTCTTTATAATTCAAAAGAATATACGATTGATCTTTTTTTGAAATACCTTCTATGTCACAAACAATTCCCTGCAATGTTGAACAAATATTTCCAACAGTACGTTCCATGAGATTTCTTAGATTAACCGTTATATTTTTTTCAGTCTGATCCAATCTCAAAGCAATTATTCGAAAACAATATGGAGCAAATTGATAATAAAATTTTTCATTTATATCTTCTAGTGTATATCGAACAAAACTATTCCAATCGGAAATTATAAGATTATCCAAAAAAGATTTTCTAATAATTTGTCTATCATTAATAATGGAAGATTTATATTCATTTTCTAAGTTTAAATAACCCTTGTTTCTAACTATATCACCCTTGACTCTTAAAAGTGCATTCAGTAATTCATCCCGGTTAATGGGCTTTAATAGATAATCTTTAACACCAAAACTTATAGCCTTTTTAGCATATTCAAACTGCCCATACCCACTGATTATTATAAATTCTAAGTCTTTATTTATTTGTCTTGCCTTTTCTATCATTTCCAATCCATCATACCCAGGCATCCTAATATCAGTAATTACAATATCAGGTTTTTCTTTTTGAATCAGTTCAATAGTCTCTATTCCATTACCAGCTGTTCCAGCGACTTGCATGCCTATGCTTTCCCAATCGATGAGTTTCATAATAAGCTTACATATTCTATTTTCATCATCTGCTATGATTACCCGAATCATTTGCTTCACTCCTATTTCAATTCCATTTTTCCGCCCATTTTTGAATCTCTTCCATGGCTTTTTGAAGTTCTTTTCCTTTTTGTGTTAATTCATATTCTATTCTTACTGGAGTTTCCGGATATACATGTCTAATTATGATACCATTACCTTCCAGTTCCTTAAATCTCTCCGTTAACATTCTTGCACTTAAATTGGGAATAGAATCCTCTATTTCTGAAAATCTCTTGTTCCCACTTAATAATGTTTGTATAATCAATCCAGTCCATCTCTTACCCAGCAATTCAAAAGCCGCTTCAAATTTAGGACACATTTGATATTTTTCCATTGTATTCACCACCTATACTTATTATACCCTATTTAGTTACATTTAGTAAGTAAATAGAGAAAAAAAAGACTGCCAATAAAAATAGTCTGGTGTACACCAGACTATTTCTATTAGTTATTTATTGTATACATCCATATCCATTTCACCCAAGTCTCTAGCTACAATTGCTGTTCCCACTAGATCTCCAACGTTATTTAGAACAGTGTGACCAGGGTCAATTACTGGCCAAACAGCTGCTAGTATTGGAATTAGCGTAAGAGGCATTCCAAGAGTTTCTAACAGAACAGTTGACATAACAACTCCTGCACCTTTAACACCTGCCGCGCCAATTGAAAGAACCATTCCTAGAAATACAAATTGAACAATTGAAAAGAAAGTGACTTCAAATCCGTATAAATTCGATGCAAAAATACAGCACAAGCCAACAAATAGTGCGAATCCACTCATTCCTGCTGTATTACCCAAAGGCAATGTAAATCCATAAATATTCTCAGGTATACCTAGTTTTTCATCAGCAATCTTCAATGAAACAGGTAATGTTGCTGCTGATGAAGTTGTAGACAATGCTACAAGCATAGCAGGTGATATCTTATTGAAGAAGGTAGTTGGACTAAGTTTAGCAAATAATTTTATAATTAGTGGATAAACAAAAGCAACTATAAGAACGCAGCCTATTATATCTACAATTAAAAACACCAATATTTCCTTCATCATGGCGCCACTTACAGTAGATACCATTTTAGCTATCAATGCCACAACTCCCAGAGGTGTAAATCTTATGACATAGTCTGTTATTTTAAGCATAACTTCAGTTCCTTGTTCAAAGAATTTTACAATTAACGATACCTTTTCTCCAAGAGCTAATAACGCTATTCCAAGTATGACACAGAAAAAGATTATTTGAAGCATTTCAGCATTATTCATGGCATTAATTATATTTTCCGGTACCCACGATATGATATTGTCTATAAAGCTATACTCAACAGCTTGGGTTTCAACACCTGTAGCAAGAAAATCAGTTGTTCCTTTACCAGGTTGTACAATTAATCCAGCTACTACTCCAATAGCTGCCGATATAATTGCGCTTACAACTATCCAAATTACAAAACGCAATCCAACTTTACGAAGTTGGCTTACATCTCCCATCTTGCAAACACCACTGGTTATAGTAAAAAATACTAATGGAACAATGAGCATTTTTAAAAGTCTTAGAAAGATATCTCCTAGTGGTGATATAAATTCTGTAACTGAATTCGATACAAATCCTATAACTAACCCAACTATTATTGCTATAACGATTTGCTTTCCTAATGTAATCTTTTTAATTGCATTCATAATTTATCTAACCCCTTATGCTTTCTGTTATTTCTTTAGTGACCCTTAAAAATTGATTAACTTCGTCTATAGTATTGCAATGAATTGGTGAAACTCTAATGAGACCAGTAAGACCTACTGATTCAACTATACGTTTTGAATAAAGACTTGTGTTTACTCTTTCAAATACAGTTATCCCTCTTTTATAGTATTCTTTAACAGCTTCACTGTAATCCATTCCCTTAATACCCATTGCTACTATAAGATCACGGTCGATATTATTTTCTAAATCGAAATATACTTCTACTCCATCAATATCCATTAATCCTGGTACTTTCTTCGTACCATGAAGCATATGATTAAATAATGAATACTCATAACTATGGATCTTATCCATTCCGGTTAAGTATTGTTCCTTACGATTTTTAGAATCTGTAAAATGTGAACCCAACCAACATACATAGTCTACAATCTTTGTCAAGGCTCCAAAATTAGGAGGTGTATAAGTTCCAAGTTCCCATTCATTAGATGGTTTAGCTTCAAGCTTGTCATGCAATAAATTTGCAACTCGTTCCGATACATATCCATAGCCGCAGCCACGAATTCCATAATGCTTATATGGAGCATAATTTATACCGTCAACATTAAGTTTCTTAGCATCTATTGTACCATGTGGCAAATGCTGAACACCATCTGTTACTATATACAAATCCGGTTTGATTTCCCTAGCTTTTGCTACTATTTCTTCAATATCAAAGATATATCCTGATATATTTGAAGCGCTCATTACACTCAGTAAACATGTATCTTTATCAATGAGTTTAATTATTTCACTAGTATCAACTCCTCCTGTCTTAGGATTCGCCATTGCAACTCTAAATTCCATCCCCATTTTTTCTGCATACATCTTTATAGAATCGTAGGCAGAAGGATGCTCCAATGAAGTAGTTACAACATTTTTACCCGGTACATTTTCTATTATAGCTCTAACAATTCGAAACATAACCTGTGAGGAAGTAAGTTCGCTAACAATGGAACCGCTTGCATCTCCCCCAAAAACAATTTGTTTTAAATCCTCAATTGCTTGATTTTTTATTCCTTGAAGATATACTGCTACATCGTTAGTTCTTTCCGGACATTCAGCAATTCTTTCCAATTCCGACTTTGTTTCCACTGCTGATTTAAGTCTAAGTGAGCCTCCTGAATTTTCAAAGAAAATTCTCTTACGACCTCTATAGTCTTCTTCAACATAATAGAACTTTTTTCTAATTTCATTAAGTAAATTATCATTAAATATGAATTTCTCCATGTTAACCCTCCTATATCTCTATTTATATTTATATTTATAATTATCATATACACTTGAGGCTTTGTAAAATACAAAAATCGTTATGTCTACATAACGATTTTCTTATATGACTATTTTCAATCATTGAAAATGATGCTCTAACTAATAAAGGTTGTTAAATATTACTCTAATAAGTATTATTCCTCATAAATCTAATAAACTCTTTCACAACAGTTTTTAATTTAACACTATCTTGATAATAAACATATATATTTCTTATGGCTAGAGGATCATCTATTTTATAAAATGAAAGTTTGTTGCCTAAATTAAGTACATTTGGAATTTCATCCCTGATAAATGCAACTCCATGTCCTTCAGAAGCAAGTAGACATACAGTAAGTAAGGTATCTACCTCCATAAAAACATTAGGTGAAAATCCTGAATTCGAACAAATTCTCATAGCCCTTGAATAGGAATCATTCCCTTTTTTCATAAGTATAAATTTCTCATTTTTGAATTCAGATACTTGAACTCCTTGAATATCTTCCTCTAAATGAAGCTTTCTCTGGATATCTTCAGTTTTCAAAGCAATATTATCAAGTTTTTGATTTACCTTTAGCACTTTTGGCACAGCTAATATAATTGATTCCTTACCCCAAATAAACCTTTTTATACCTTCCCTAACTATATCATCAACTTCAATAAACAAATCCAATAATCCTTTTGACAATCTATCGACTAATTCATTGTTTGTAGCTTCTGTAAACTGGAAATTAATTGTATCGTGAATCTCTTTAAAAGTCTGTATAACTGGTGGAAAAGCATATGAACAAAAAAATGCAGTCCCCCCTACTTGTATTGTATTGGCAATATTTTTCTTATTGATTTTGAGGTAATCATCCATTTCCATATATATCTCCATTATCCTCTCTAAAAAATCTATATATTTTTCGCCAACTTCAGTTAATGATATAGGATTAGTAGATCTGTTAAAAATTTCAGCACCTATTTTATCTTCTACTTTTTTTACCATAGCACTTAAAGCAGGTTGTGAAACAAATAGCTTTTCAGCTGCCTTAGTAAAACTCTTTTCCTTGTAAATTGTATAAATATATTGCATTTCCTTTTCCATGGGAATCTCTCCTTGTCATTATACAATTATACCCTATTTAGTTACATTTAGTAAGTAAAATCGAGTAGGGAAAAATAAATTTTCCCTCTCACACCACACGTACGTACCGTTCG
>ENA-UOOK01002402-UOOK01002402.1-fermentation-metagenome-genome-assembly--contig:-NODE-2402-length-23189-cov-5.373433_pt1 | contig 23189 bp, 18 predicted proteins | sample MGYA00245777_ERZ724023 | MGnify/ENA primary metagenome ERZ724023 (study PRJEB28704, sample SAMN03018312) | fermentation metagenome | biome: anthropogenic terrestrial biome; feature: soil; material...
AAGAGTATTCACCAGTTTCACGGCCGCTTTTCTTTTCACAGGATCCTGCCAGGCTTTTGTGCTGACGGAATATCCGGAGGACAGGCCGGCTACCAAAGTATCCGGTTCCATTTTGCCGTTGGGAGCAGGCGGCATGGGCAGCACTGTCATTTTTTTCTGCAATTTCTCCGAACATCCTCCAATCAGCCAGGAACCTTCCAGGATCATCGCAGCCTTTTCCTTACGGAACAGGTCCTGAGCCATTTCAATATCCGTCGTGGCGGCATCTTTGGAAAATCCGCCCATATCATATACTTTCCGAAGGTTTTGAAAACCAAGAATCCAGTCGGAGTTGATTCCATCGGCAAAAACGTCCTGATGACCCTTTGCACCGGCAGCTGATAGGATGAAATGCTCAATCAGATAATGGGACTGGGCCAGAGGGCCGGCAATTGGCACAATTCCTGCCTGATGGAATTTCTGAATGGCATTTTCAAATTTGTTCCAATCTGTAGGCAGCTCCACCTGGTATTTCTGAAACAGTTCCTGATTGAGAAAAAGGCCTTCATAAAATCCCGTTACCGGAAGTGCATAAATTTTTCCGTCAAATTCTCTCATTGCTTCCCGGCTGAAGTCGGTGATATCCCGGGCAAGATCCGGATAGTCCTTCCACATTTCCTCATAAGGCATCAGTTTACCTGCCTGGATGATATATCTCGCGTCCGCCCCGGTGTAAAAAAACACAACATCCAGGTCATTGCTGGAGGAGAAGTCTGTTTTTATTTTTGTTCGGTATCCATCGCCTTCCGATGTCATGGACTCGTCCGTTATCTCAATGGAGGGATTCGCATCCTGAAAATTCAGGATCGCTTCTTCATATACTGCTGCAGCCGGATCCGTTCCGCCGAACATCGTTGCGATCCTCAGGGCCGTCCGCTTCACGCCGGAGCTGTTCCTTGGATAATCCAGTATTTTTTTTGTGTCTGCGGCGTTTCTGCCACTGCCTGGACCCGTGCATCCCGTCATCAGGAGGAAGGATAACAGGATCAGGCTCACTCCGGAGCAAATTGATTTGATAAAATCTTTCATTCCAATCACAGCACTCCTTTACAGCGGGATGTCCTCTTTTTACTCTATTATACACATATTTCATAAAATATGATATAATTTTATAGTAATAAGAGAGATAGACAGCAAATAAAAATGGAGATTATGATATGAAATGGAAAAGGATATTAAAGTCAACCTTTGTGAAATACATTTTTTCCTATATCATCATTTTGGGCACCGTCGTGATCGGTGTGTACTTCATTATGAACTATCAGCTGAAGCAGGAGTACATTAGGGAATATCAGCAGGAAACGCAGGATCAGATTGCCAATGCTGCGAAAAGAATCTCAGAAGGATTTCTTGAAATCGAAAAGACAAATCTGCTTTTGTCTTCGGATATGAATATTATCAATGCAAGATATTACAACAATGAGGCTTATTCCCGTTATCAGATTGTAAAGGAGCTGGGAAAATACTGTTCCCGGAATATCCTTTCCCAGGACATTGTTTATTTTGACAAAAAGAAAGGAATGGCCTATTCCACCACCCGTCAATGTGATGTTTCAGATGGTGCGATCAATCTGACCATGCATGGAAAAGACGATATATTTCTTCCGGAAAGCTTTTATGACTCCGATGATTTCTTTGGCAGGATCTATAAGGCAACCAATGGGGTCACCACTCTGCTGGTCTTTTCCCCAAATAATTTTTCCTCGGGTTTTCGTGTTCTTTATATATTGGATGAACAGGAGCTTTGTTCCATCATGGAGTCCTGCCTTGCAAGAGGCGTCTCCGGAGTGAAACTGACCGATGCATCTGGCAGTACGATTCTTTCTGCCGGTGCTGCTTTTCCTTCTGCTAAAGAGGGCCATTCCCGCCAATCAACCGAAGAAGTTTTCAGATGGAGGTTCCCTTATCCGGCTCTGAACTTTTCCGCTGTCCTGGATCCGAACTTTATGCAGTCCTTTGCGGATACGGTATTTATCAATGCCTACTTGATGGTTGGTTTGCTTATTCTTGTTGCAGTGGGGATCATCTTCTTTTCCATGAGAATCACCTATTTTCCGTTGCATGAACTGAAAAAGCGTTTTACCAGCAGCAGGGATCCTTTTTCCAATGACATTACCTTGCTTCACAGAACCTGTCAGGAATCTGAGGAAATGAACATGCTGCTGAAGAAAAGCCTGGACAATTATAAAACCGTTATTCATGGGAGCATTCTGAATTCCCGGTATCTTTCTCGGAATATTTCAAATGTCGTGCTTGAGAACATCGACAAACTGTTTACTTCCGGGAAAAAAATGATATTGTCCGTGGTTAAAGTCCTGTTTACCAACCTTTCTGCGGAAGATGCCATCGGGCAGATCCAGCTTCACTTCCGGGAAGACTTTACCGTGGTTATTCTGGAAGCAGATCAAAAGCATACCTCGGTTTTGTTGGCAGGAGGAGATGAAAAAAATACATATGACCGGATCTTGAAAAAGCGGTTGCGAAGTCTTTCCGGGCGGATCCCTTGCAGAATTGCTTTCAGTAATTGTTCCAACAGTCTGCTGGACATTGCCCGCCTGTACAGCAATGCAACTGCAGCAGAAAGTTATCTGGACAGGAATTGCAGAATAATCGGCTACGATGATGTTTCAAGAAATGTAGATAATTACAACCGATCCTATCAATTGTTTGACCAACTGGCAGCTGCTCTGGAGCAAATGAATCCGGAAAAAAGTATCTGTCTGATAAAAGAGCTGTTTGATTCCATTGACATTCAAAATGATTCTGAGATATTCATCCGGTGTGTCCTGATTGATACCACGACTCTTATCAGCACATCCATGAACCGCAATGCCGTAAAGTATGAGACATATTATACGGTGGTTACCCATTTGCTTGATCTGTGCAGGAAAAGCAATTATGTTCAGACAAGGGAAGAAATATTGGATCTATTCTATACTTTGCTGAATATCCTGTTTTCAGAAGCTTCCGGCACGAAAATTTCGATTGCTCAGATTGAAACTTTTGTACAGGAAAATTTCTGCCATTCTGATTTTTCCATTTTGATGATGGCCGGTCACTTTCATGTCAGTACGGCCTGTATGAGCTCGGTTTTTAAAAAAAGCCTTGGAATGAACTTTTCCAGCTATGTGTGGTTCCTGCGCTTTGAAAAAGCAAAGAGACTGCTTTCTGCAACGAATTATTCTATTGAGAAAATCAGCGGGCTTATCGGTTACGATCATGCATCCAGCTTTCGGAGGAAATTCAAAGAAGAAAGTGGGGTATCCCCTTCCTCCTATCGGGAAAACATGAGAAAACCGCTGTATCTGGAGCGATAGCGTGACCGTACAATATTTCATAATAATTAAAAATATTGTGTCTTGAATTTCATAGATTATTTTGGAACAATGGAAGCAGAGATTCAAGCATGTAAACAGTGCTGTTTTATTTTACTTGAATGGAAAAATGCACAAAACTATATGTCATGGGGAGGAATGAGTATTATGCTAAGAAAAGTTGTGGCCTTATTTTTGGCAGCGATGATGTCCCTGAGTTTTGCGGCCTGTGGAGCAAAGGACAATAAGACATCCAGATCCTCAAAAGGAGCCTCCGGTTCTGCTTCATCTGAGCCGGTCAAATTACCACTTTCCAGGCCGGTTAAAATGACAATGCTTGCCATTCCCAACAGTGATGTAAAACTGGATGATACGTTGGCCATGGAAGAGATGGAAAAGCAAACAAATGTTCAGTGGAAAATCCAATCTGTCTCCGGTGCGGACCTTATAGAAAAGAGAAATCTCCTCCTGAACAGTAACCAATATCCGGATACCTTCATGAAATCGTATCTGGATGAAGGTACTCTCAATAAACATGGTTCACAAGGTACATTTGTTAAATTGAATGACCTGATTCAAAAGGATGCTCCGAATCTTACGAAGGTTCTTGCGGAAAGACCTGACGTGAGGCAAGCTATTACTTTAGCAGATGGTTTCATTTATGCCTTTCCTGAAATTGATTCTCTTACCGTCGGAAGCAATCCATTATTTATCAATCAGAAATGGCTGGATGCACTGGGACTGAAAGCGCCAACCAATACGGATGAATTTTATGAAGTGTTATCAAAGTTTAAAACCGGAGATCCCAACGGAAATGGGAAAGCGGATGAGATTCCTCTTATATGTACTACCGGCACATCTATCAACGGCCTTTATCCATACCTGGGAATAACGAATTATGGACACCTGACTTTGGTGGATGGAAAACCCCAATATATCGAAACGACGGACCAATTCAAGGAATTCCTGAAATTCTGCAAAAAACTTTATCAGGAAGAGTTATTGGCAAAGGATGCCTTTACAATGGATTTGGATCAGCAAAAAGCAATCGGTGCATCCGGCGATACTCTGGGATGTTTCTTTGAAGCAGGAGCATTTCTTACAGTAGGCAGAGACAGGGACAAGGATTTCCCTGCGCTTATGCCATTTGAAAAAGATGTTTATCCTATCGGTACCGGAACGGTCGGTGGTACCTTTGCGATAACGGATAAGTGCAAATATCCGGATATCGCCGTGGCATGGGCAGATCAGTGGTATTCAGAAGAAGGGGGACGGCTTGCCTGGATGGGTGTTGAAGGAGAAACCTATAAGATAAACGAGGATGGTTCCTGGGATTGGATCCTGGGGAAATACGGCGACCTTGGAACGCTTCGGGCCAATGCCTCGATTCAGGGATCTGCCCAGCATCCGTCTGTTCAACCTGAGATTTGGATGAAAAACGTATCCGATAAAAATGAATTAAAAGTAAATAAGGAAAGATCAAAAATCGTTGAAGTGGGAGCCAAATCATTTCCGACTTTGCACTACTCTGATGCGGACAATAAAAAAGTTGCCAATATCACGGCAGATATTGACCCCTATGTCAGTCAGTATATCGCTGAGATAGTAACCGGCCGGCAGGAGTTGGATGAAAGCTGGGATACCTATATCGATACACTTCAGAAAATGGGGCTGGACGAGCTGATGACGATCTATATAAAAGTCTATGAAGATGCAGTCAGTCAATAATTTCATGTACAGGGATGGGCAGGCAGTTTCCGCATGCCTGCTTCTTTCTCTTGTATGTCTTTTACAATTGAGAAAGGAAGAGAGTTTATGCAGGCACTGACAGATACCACTTATACAGAAAAAGCAGGAAAAAGGAAAAACTGTTTTTATCGGCTGGGAAAAGACATGAAAAAGAACCCGATTCTATATCTGATGATTCTGCCCGTAGTTGCGTATTATATCATTTTTCATTATGTCCCCATGTATGGCATACAGATAGCGTTCAAGGATTTTGTCCCCAAGCTTGGATTTTTGGGCAGTCCCTGGGTGGGGCTGGATCATTTTACGCGGTTTTTCAGCGGTTATAATTTCAAGAATCTTTTGCGGAATACATTGGAAATCAGTGTATATGGGCTGCTTGTTGGATTTCCGATTCCCATATTGTTTGCGCTTTTACTGAATTATCTTCCGGGAAAATGGTTTCAAAAAAGTGTGCAGATGGTATCCTATGCACCAAATTTCATTTCCACCGTTGTAATGTGCGGTATGATTACCATTTTTCTTGCACCGGATACGGGAATCATCAATCAGCTTGTGAAGGCACTTGGCGGCAAACCTGTGGCGTTTCTGTCGGTTCCGGAATTTTTCAAATCCATTTATGTGTGGACTGGCGTATGGCAGGGCATGGGGTTTTCATCCATTATTTATATATCTGCATTGTCCGGCGTGGATTATCAAATACACGAAGCTGCAATTATTGATGGGGCGACAAAACTTCAGAGGATTCTTAACATTGATATTCCTTCCATTGCTCCCACCATGATCATTCTTCTGATTTTATCCCTTGGTTCCATTATGGGCGTAGGGTTTGAAAAGATATATCTGCTGCAGAACCCTTTAAACATGTCAGCATCCGATGTGATTTCAACTTATGTTTACCGGGTCGGCCTGATTGACAGTGACTATAGTTATTCCACTGCGATAGGACTGTTTAATTCTGTTATCAATGCCTTTTTGCTTATCATTGTGAACTCTGTGGCAAAAAGGTTTACTTCAACAAGCCTATGGTGAGGAGGGAAGACATGGAAAAAAGTAGCGCTCTGAGAACTGGAAACATCAGTCAATCGTGGCATGATCAAGTATTTGACATTGTGAATATCATAATCATGATTGCTTTGTTTGCTCTGTTCGTATGGCCTTTGCTCTTTGTTTTTAGCGCATCCTTTAGCGATCCCAATGCAGTGTGGAACGGGAAGATGTGGGGGATCCCTGTTGGCTTCAATGTAGAATGCTATAAGACCATCCTGAAATATAAAAATATATGGATTGGATATGGAAACACGATACTGTATACTGTATTGGGGACTGTGATCAATTTGGCCATGACCGTATGTGCCGCTTATCCATTGTCCAGAAAGGATTTCGTTCCAAGGAATTTGATTACTGGTATATTTGTATTTACCATGCATTTTGGCGGCGGACTGATTCCGACCTACCTTGTTGTACAAAAGCTTGGCTTGCTGAATACTGTGTGGGCTATGGTGATTCCAGGTGCCGTTTCCATTTATAACGTGCTCGTTACCAGAACCTATTTCCAAAGCAGTATCCCGGAAGTCCTGCAGGAAGTAGCGGAGCTGGACGGAGCCAACAGTGCCCAGTATCTGATTTATATTGTGCTGCCGTTGTCCGCTCCGATTCTTGCCGTTATGGCACTCTATTATGGAGTGGGTCACTGGAACAGCTATTTTGATGCCCTGATTTATCTGCAGGATATGAACAAATATCCGCTGCAGATGTTCCTGAGGGACATTCTGATTCAGAATAAAGTCGATCTGAATATGATGGGGCTGGATACAACGCAGGCAGAAGCAAAACAAAAATTGGCCCAGACCATTAAATATGGAGTCATGATTGTTGCGTCGGTGCCCGTTTTGTGTTTCTATCCATTTGTACAAAAGTATTTTGTAAAGGGGGTCATGATTGGAGCCATAAAAGGGTGAGTGCACTTCCATTCCGGTGTTCCAGATGCTTACGGATGCGGACGTGGATTTTCAAAAAAGTCTGTGGTTTCAGATAATTAAAGCAGGACTGGTCTTATCAGCTCTGTGGCAGGGGTGGCGCTGCCTTGACAGGCGGAGGGCGGCATACTATACTGTTTTTGTAATATGCAAGGGAGGTTTTTTTATGAATGAGGTACGGACGAGGTTTGCCCCGAGCCCCACTGGCTATCTTCATATCGGAGGCCTGAGAACGGCTCTGTATACTTATTTGATTGCCAGAAAGAATCATGGCAAATTCATTCTCCGCATCGAAGATACGGATCAGGATCGTTTTGTCGAGGGTGCTGTGGAGCTGATTTACCATACCTTGAAGCTGGTCGGCATAGAACATGACGAAGGGCCGGATATCGGCGGTCCGTACGGTCCCTATATTCAGTCGGAACGAAAGCCCATTTATCTGGAATATGCCAAAAAACTGGTTGACTTGGGCGGGGCGTATTACTGTTTCTGTACGGAAGAGCGTCTGAAGTGCCTCCGGGAGGGAGCGGAAAAGCATCATGACACATTCCGGTACGACGGCCACTGCAGGGATCTGTCCAAGGAAGAGGTGGAACGCAGGCTGCAGGCGGGAGAGCCTTATGTTATTCGGCAGAAGGTGCCTTATACCGGTACCACCACCTTCCATGACGAGTTATTTGGCGCCATTACGGTGGAAAACAGCACCCTGGACGACGGGATTCTTCTGAAATCCGATGGCTTGCCCACCTATAATTTTGCCAATGTGGTCGATGATCATCTGATGAAGATCAATCCGGTGGTAAGGGGCAGCGAATACCTGTCATCCACTCCGAAATACAACCTGCTCTATGAATCCTTTGGCTGGGAGATCCCAAAGTATATCCATCTTTCCCCGGTCATGAAGGAGCCGGGCAAAAAGCTGAGCAAAAGGGACGGAGACGCATCTTTCGAAGACTTTTACAGTAAGGGATTCCTGAAGGATGCGATCCTGAATTATGTAGCGTTGCTGGGCTGGAGCCCCGGTGACGACAGGGAGTTTTTTACTTTGGATGAATTGAAAGAGGCTTTTGATATCAAAGGTTTAAGCAAATCTCCCGCCATATTCGACATCAACAAGCTGCGCTGGATGAACGGCGAATATATCAAGAAACTGAGTCTTGAGGAATTCCATGAAATGGCTCTGCCGTATTATCAGAAAGCCGGGCTGCCGGAAGGTATGGACCTTATGAGGTTAAGTTCCCTGGTTCAGGGCAGGACGGAGGTCTTGAGCGAAATCCCCGGCACCGTTGATTTTCTTGCCGCCCTGCCGGATTATGAAGCGGGTCTGTTTATCCACAAGAAGAGCAAGACAACGCTGGAGAATTCCTTTGAAAATCTGGGCAAGGCCATTTCGGTACTGAACGGACTGACGGATTGGACGGAAGAGGAGATCCAGCGGGTCCTGAACGATCTGATCGCCGCTTTGGGAGTAAAGAACAGCCTGGTATTCTGGCCGGTGCGGATCGCCGCCTCCGGCAAGCTGGTTACGCCCGGCGGCGCCGTTGAGATCCTTGGGCTACTTGGGAAAGAGGAGTCCATGAGAAGGCTGGGGATCGGCCTGGAAAAACTGAAAGCCGCCTTGCATGCATAATTGATTTGCAGCAAAACGACTTGTTGCACAGATTCCTGACAGAAATACACCGGCACAAAGACGTAAAATATTGACGTAAAATATACGGAAGACAAACAAAAATACACGGGACACGACAGGGGGGTACCGGGATGAAGTTGTATTCCTGGAATGTAAATGGGATAAGAGCCGTACAGAAAAAGGGGTTTGTGGATTGGGTCCTGCGGGAAACTCCCGATGTTCTGTGCCTGCAGGAGACCAAGGCACAGTTCTCCCAGTTGGAGGAGGAACTGACCAATATCGAAGGATATTTCTCCTACTGGAATGCACCCGTCAAAAAGGGATACAGCGGGGTAGCCACCTATACCAGAAAAAAACCCGTATCCGTCCAATACGGGATCGGAACAGACCGGTATGATGAAGAAGGGCGGATCATCGTAACGGAGTATCCTGCCTTTACGCTGCTGAACATCTATTTTCCCAATGGACAGAGAGACCAGGAGCGTTTGGATTATAAGCTGGCATTTTATGACGAGGTACTTGCCTACTGCGTAGAATTAATGAAAGACGGAAAAAAGGCGATCGTCTGCGGGGACTTCAACACGGCGCACCATCCCATCGACCTGAAAAATCCGAAGTCCAATGAGACAAATTCGGGGTTTTTGCCCATTGAACGGGAATATCTCGATAAATGGATGAACAGCGGTTTTGTCGATACCTTCCGGCATTTTTATCCCGATACCGTCAAATACAGCTGGTGGAGCTATATGTTCCAGGCCCGGCCGAAAAATGTGGGATGGCGCATCGACTACTTTCTGGTATCCCGCAACATGATCGATTCCGTCAAGGATGCCGATATCCTTTGTGATGTAATGGGCTCAGACCACTGCCCTGTCGCGCTTTACCTGTAATTCTGTCCCTGTGATTTTACTGCAATATGGAGCTGTCCGGTTTGTCATGCAGAAGACTTCCGGACTGCTCCTTTTTATATTGTCTCGGAGACATGCCGTAAAATCTCTGAAAGGCTCTTACAAAGCTGGAATAGTCGGAAAAGCCGCAGTCATAGGAGGCTTCCAACGCGGGAATGCCTTTGCGGATCTGTATGCCCGCCGCGATCAGCCTTTTTTGTAAGATGAAGTTATGCACCGTATAACCCGTTTGTTCCTTAAATCTGTGCATAAGTGTGGACTTGCTGATGAAGAATTTTTCCGCCAGGATTTCGATCGTCAGCTCATTTCTCAGATTTTTTCCAATGTAAGTAACGATTTGATCGATTACCTTGTCTTGCTTTGCATGGTAAGCCGTTTCCCCGGACATGGAAAATACCCGGTTCAGATAGATGACCAGGTGGAGCAGCAGGGTGTTTTTCATGATATCCGCCCCGAAGGAATCGTCCTTCCATGCCGCCTCCAGTTCAAACAGCGTGTTTTTCAGCTGATGGAAGGATTCCGGGTCAAGACGCACGAGATTCCGCTTTTCCCGGGAAGCTTTTTCAAAGCAGGACAGCAGGTTGGTCTGCGGGCTGCTGTTCTTCTCCAGGAAAGCCGGCTTCAGCCATATGACAAACCGCTCATAGGGGATGTTGATATCTATGATTGCCTTGTGGATATCTTTGTTTGTTACCAGCAGGATATCCCGGGGCTGCAGGGGATAAGTCTTTCCTTCAATGAGGTAGTTTACCTTTCCGGACAGGAAGACAATGATCTTGTAGAAATCATGATAATGATATTCGAGCTGATCCCCCTTTTTGTCCTTTAAATGAAACAGAAGAAAATCCTCATTCAGATATCCTCTTTTATATCCGCTCCTATGATGTTCAGGAAAAGATTCTTTTTCCATTGATACAACTTCTTTCCAATTTCCAATATATTTATGATTTTGCTGTATAAATTCATCCCGCCGAAGCCATGCTGTGAATCAGCAGCAACTCATCTTGCTGCATCTTTTATATTATTGCAGTTTTTGCAATATTTCAAGGGTAAAAAGCAATTTAAATTGTAAAAGATTGCAATACAATATTATTGAAAGTGCTGCAATACCATTCCGCCGAAGCCTGGTTGCAAACCGGCAGCAGCGAAACGACTTTTGTGCAGTAAAATGGGAGGCCGATAGAATGAAGCTGAAGGAATTGCTGAACGGAGTGGGATATCGGGTGGTAAGAGGCACGGATGACATACAGGTGGAGAATATTGCCTGGGACTCCAGGAAAGTCGTACCGGGTTCCCTGTTCATCTGTGTAAAGGGAAAGAAGGTGGACCGTCACGACTTTGCCCTTCCGGCTGTCAAGGCGGGCGCAGTTGTTTTGGTGGTGGAACATGAGATCGGGGAGATACCGCAGGATGTGACCCTTATTTCGGTTGAAAATACGCAAATGGCTATGGCCCAAATCGCATGCAATTTCTACGGGGATCCGTCCGACGGGATAAATCTGATAGGAATCACCGGAACCAACGGAAAGACCTCCGTAAGTTGGTTTATCGGTAAAATCATGGAACAGGCCGGAAGAAAATCCGGCATCATCGGTACCATTGAAAATCGAATCGGCAACCGGAAATCCGCCGTTGCAAAGCTGAATCCCACCACACCGGATTCCATCGAACTCCAGGCGTCCCTGCGGGAAATGCGAAACGACGGGGTAACGGATGTTGCCATGGAAGTGACTTCCATCGCTTTGGTCCGTCATCGTGTCGACGGCTGCCATTTTTCCGTCGGGGTCTTTACCAACCTGACACGGGACCATCTGGACGAGCACGGTACGATGGAAAACTACAAAAGAGCGAAAATGAGATTATTCAATATGTGCCGGTACGGCATGGTAAATGCGGACGATCCGATCTGTCCGGAGATAAGGGAAGCTTCCCGATGCGAGAAGCTGTTCACATACGGAATCGATAACGAAGCAGATTACAGAGCGGAACAAATACAATACAGTCCCGATGGAGTTCGGTTTATCTTACGGTTCAAAGGGGAACGGCTTCCGATGATGGTCCGCATTCCGGGTAGATTTATGGTGTATAACGCGTTGGCCGCCATTGGATCCTGCCACCTGTCCGGACTATCGCTGGAACAGATCCGGGATGGCCTGGTTCAAGTGGAAGGCGTCGATGGAAGGTTTGAATCGGTGCCTAATCCAAAGGGATGCTATGTTATCGTCGATTATGCCCATACTCCGGACGGCCTGGAAAATGTCCTCCGCTCCGCCAGAGAATTTGCATGCGGAAGAATCCTTGCCGTTTTCGGATGCGGCGGGGACCGGGACAAGACAAAGAGGCCTATCATGGGGGAGATCGCAGGAAGATTGGCGGATTTATGTATTGTTACGTCAGATAATCCGCGTTCCGAAGAGCCCGGCAGGATTTTGAAGGATATCGAAGCGGGGCTGAGGAAGACGGAATGTCCCTATATCAAATTGGTCGACCGGAAAGAAGCGATCCATATCGCGCTGCGAACGGCACAGCCGGGGGATGTTGTCCTTGTCGCCGGAAAGGGCCATGAAACGTATCAGATATTTGCGGACCGCACCATACATTTCAGCGATAAGGAAGTCATCCGGGAATATTTTCGTAAAACGACCAGCCGAAAGAATGCCAAAATGTGTCCGGCAGTATAGATTTCCACCCTTGGTTTTGAATACCAACAACGGATTCCTGTAAGGAAAAAAGGCTGCCGTGCACAAACAAACAGGATCACAGGCACGACAGCATTTACGCGTGATAATTATAATTCCACTGCAAAAACTTTAGTCCGCCGAAGCCTGGTTGCGATTCAGCAATCAAGGCTTCGGCGATCTTCGTTATTTTGCAGCAATACGACTTTTTGCAGCAAATTCCATTATAGGATCACAACGGGTTTTATTAATTCCCTGGGCTTGTCCTTCATCAGCAGGAGCGCTTCCTCCATATGTTCAAAGCCATGAAATTTGTGGGTAATTAGTTTACTCAGATCAAGACGGCCGGTTTCAACCAGGGAAGCCAATTTTTCCATCCGCAATCTGCCGCCGGGCATCAGACCCCCCGCTATGATTTTGTGACCCATGCCGCAGCCCCACTCTACCCGGGGAATCTCAACTGTGTCGCCTTCGCCGAGATAATTGACATTACCGATGCGTCCGCCCGGTTTCAGCATCTTGATCGCCTTGGAAAATATGTCATTTCCTCCGCCGGCGATAATCACCTTGTCTACCCCTTTGCCGTTGGTTTTGTCCATAACTTGTTCAAAAATATCACCCTGGTGGTAATCGATGATATCCGTGGCACCGTATTCCTTCGCTGTTTTCGTGCAAACAGGACGGGAACCCACCGCGTAAATGTGGGAAGCACCCCGGAGAGCTGTCCCTGCCACCGACATCAGACCTACCGGACCGATACCGATCACGCAGACCGTATCGCCGAACTGGATATCCGCCAGTTCCACTCCGTGGAAACCGGTGGGGACCATATCGCTGATCATGACGGCATCGGCAGGATCGATCGTGTCAGGCAACTGAGCCAGATTGCCGTCGGCGTCATTCACATGGAAAAGCTCTCCGAATACGCCGTCTTTGAAGTTGGAGAACTTCCATCCGGCCAGCATTCCGCCCGAATGCATCGAATAGCCTGCCTGGGCTTCCAAGGAAGACCAGTCCGGTGTTATGGCGGGTACGATGACCCGATCTCCCGGTTTGAAGTCCTTTACGAGTTCGCCTACTTCAACGACCTGGCCGACTGCCTCGTGACCCAGAATCATATTATGACGGTCGCCAAGGGCTCCCTCCCATACGGTATGAACATCCGAGGTGCATGGAGCAACCGCAATTGGTTTTACCACGGCATCCAGCGGACCGCATTTCGGATCTTCCTTTTCGATCCAACCGGTTTTTCCGATGGATAACATTGCATAACCTTTCATATCAAAATCTCCTATCTGTCATTATTTTATTTAGAGGATTGCCTCCTCTAATTGTTAATATAATAACAAAGATTTTCGGATTTGTGATATGTAAATATAATATATCGATATGCAAGTATTGATATATCGGCATATTATGGGCTATTTTCAACAAAGGTAGTGGAAAAGATTGTTTTGAAATTAACAATGATGATTGAAATCTGAAGAAGATTATATGCTGACCTAAGGTTGGGACATTCCTGTAAGACTGATCGGGAGTCGGTTATGGAAGAAGAATTTTACTTCTTCCGAATTTTATCATTTATAACTTACATATTTACATTTTCATCATTGAGTTTTCTCCGTATCTGTGTTATACTGAACTCATTCAACAAGAAAGGAGGGCTTGTTGTATGATCAAACGCGAATTGTATATGAGTCGAATCCGTCCCTTCGTTGGCAATGAGTTGATCAAAGTGTTGACCGGCATCCGGCGAAGCGGAAAATCGGTCATGCTGGAACTGATCAAGGAAGAGTTGATAGCTTCCGGCATCAGCAAAGACAGTTTTATCTCCATCAACTTTGAAAACATGAGTTATGTCCATTTGTGTACGGCGAAGGCTCTACATGATGAAATTTTGAAGAAGGCGGCGGACATCGAGGGGAAAGTTTACCTCTTCTTCGATGAGATTCAGGAGGTTACGGACTGGGAAAAGTGCATCAACTCCTTTCGTGTCGAGCTGGACTGCGACATCTATATCACCGGCTCCAACGCAAAGCTGCTTTCCGGTGAGTTGGCAACCTATCTGGGGGGGCGCTATGTCGAGTTTGTGATTTATCCGTTTTCCTTCGGGGAGTTTTGTGATCTATACAGCTCCGTCGATCCCGAAGCGTCTCCGGCACAGTGCTTTCAGAAATACCTTATTTCCGGTGGAATGCCTTATCTCGGCAATCTGCGCTATGAGGAAGAACCGAGCAGACAGTATCTCGTGGACGTATACAATTCCGTTGTTTTAAAGGATGTCGTGAAGCGTAATAATATACGGGATGTTGATCTACTGGAACGCATCGTGGCCTATGTCATGGCAAATGTGGGAACGACCTTCTCCGCAACGTCGTTGGTGAAGTATTTCAGGAGCGAGCAGAGAACCGTTGCCGCCGAGACGATTCTGAACTATATCCGGTACTGCGTAAACGCCTATCTGTTTTATCAGGTCAACCGGCAGGATCTGCAAGGCAAGCAGATTCTCACAACCAATGAAAAATACTATATTGCCGACCATGGCATTCGCGAGGCTGTTTACGGCGGCAATATGCGGGACATCAATCGGATCCTTGAAAACATCGTTTTCATGGAGCTGCTGCGGCGCGGCTATTCCGTGACCGTAGGCAGATATGGGGACAAGGAGATCGATTTCGTCTGCAAAAAGCGCGCCGAGAAGCTGTATATCCAAGTCAGTTATCTGCTGGCTTCCGATGAAACAATCAAGCGTGAGTTTGGCGTATACGATAATATCCGGGATAACTTCCCGAAGTATGTTGTATCGCTGGATGAGTTTGACATGAGCCGTAACGGGATCAAGCATCGGAACATCCGTGATTTCCTGACTATGCCGGAATGGAACTAAAGGGAAAACACAGGAATCTGATCTTCACGCCCTCTGCATCTTTGCTTTCAGGGTTATGGTTACCGCTGTTCCCGCATTTTCCCTGGATTGAATTTTCAACCCGCATGTTTCCCCGTTTCCGGAGAAGAGGATCAGTCTCTGATGTACGTTGTACAAGCCGTATCCTTTTCTTTGCGAATCCTCTGGGGGATCCAGAATTTTATCAATGGCCTCCGGACTCATTCCTATCCCGTCATCCGTGATGGCAAATCGGATATGATCATCCGTTTTCTCCGCCGTTATGGTTATGGTGCCTTTTCTGTCCTTCCTTTTCTGTATGCCATGCTCCAGGGCATTTTCGATGATTGGCTGCAGCGTGAACTTAGGGATCGCGTATTCCTCCAGTTCCTTTCCGATATGAAATATTACCTGGTAATTATCCCCGAACCTTGCCCTTTGAATATCCAGGTATATTTTCACCAGATTGACTTCTTCCTGTATTGTCACGATATCTTTTCCCCTGGCCAACACCATCCGGAAGTATTTTGCCAGGGAATCCACCAACAAGCTGATATCTGTCGTGCCCTGTCGGATCGCCATCCAATTGATCGTATCAAGCGTATTGTACAGAAAATGGGGATTGATCTGGGCCTGCAGCGCATAAAGCTGAGCCTCTTTTTCATGTACCTTGGCCTGGTAGGATTCTTCCACCAATCTTTTGACGGTATTCAGCATAGTATGGATACTATGCTCCAGCCGGTCGATATCTTTGTTTTTCCTTGCTTCCCTGTTATAATGTTCGATGCCGACGGTTTCGATATCCCGTGTGAGGTTTTTGATCCGGGTCGTCAGTCTCTCTGCCATGACCGCAGCGATCACAGAGACGGTAAACAGAAACAGGATAATGAGAAAGGTAGTCAGCAGGAAGCTGATTATCGTATTAAAGCTCTTATATTCCCGAAGAATGTCGGATGCGGGTATCACTGCCGCTACTTTCCATCCGTTGGCACCTATGGTTTTATGGATAATAAAACGGGTCTCCTTTCCTTTTCCGACTTGGATCACTGCTTCGTCCGAGGAGAAGATCCGTGCCTTTTTCTCTTTCCCGAATGCCGGTTGTCCCAGTTTGGACTGGTCGATGTTGGAAACCACCAACCCATCCCGGTCGATGATATAGATATTTTCACTGCGGGCAAACTGCACATTGGAGATCAGTTTATTCAGGGACTTTTCTTTCGTATCGATCACCAGAATGCCGGCCATATGATGAAGATTGTTTTGATCCCAGAGGACCCTGGCGCAGGATACCACATAGCTGCTATTGTTGAAAAGGTAGTTTTCAAGATAGGTACTTTTATAGTATAAATTACCATACATATCCAGTATATTTTCATACCAGTCATATTGTCGGATCCAATCGATGGGATAATAGTTGATTCGCTGCCTGACGTATATTTTACTGCTGTTAATGAATAACCGGACTTTGTAGACATCCTCGTTGTCCTGTGCGCTGTTGATAATGTTGTCCAATTGTCTCATTTCCGTCAACTGTTCCACAATACCTTTCCGGGAGGTATCGCTTAAGATGGTCTGAAGGTTGCTGTTCATAAAAAGCATGTCGGATACGTTCCGGATATTGTTGAAATGAAAAGAGAGATTGATTTCCAGCTGTCTCAAGGCAAGAAGCTTGGTATCCAGCACTTCCTTTTGTATGATATCGATGGAAGAATGATAACTATAATATGTGAGAACCGAAACCGGCAGCAATATCAATAAAATAAAGGAGAGAATGATTTTTCTGCTTGCCCGGAAGGAAAGCAGCATTTCATGTAAGGGTACTTTTATTTTCATGCTGTTTCGTCTATCCATTGTGCGAAAACTCCTCACGATATCTACCGGGGCTGGATCCGGCGTACTTTTTAAAGATTTTGCAGAAGTAACTGGTATCGGCATAGCCAACCGCATGGCTGATTTCACTCAGCTTGTCGGAAGAGGTTGCCAACATTTCCTTTGCTTTTTCCATCCGGAACCTGGTAAGGTAATCGTTGATTGTCTCTCCGGTCTCCTGCCTGAAAATCAGACAGATGTAGGTGTGGGTGAGGTGGACCTCGTTGGCGATATCCTGGATCGTAAGGTTGGTAGGATACCTTTCCTGAATGATCTCCTTGATCCGAAAGATGATATTATTTGATCTTTTCTGATTGTTCGTATGGATCCTGTCGCATACCTGCAGCAGGTAATCCGTAATGAATGCATGGATATCCTGTATGGTCTCCATGGCAAACAGCTTGTCCCAGACGCTTCGGTTACATTTATTTGTATCTTCATATAAACATGGGTCGATTTCCGATAAAAATCTTCAAAGAGGTCAGATAAAGCTGCAGAGCAAAGCTTCTGCACCAATGGATTGCTGTATGGGATTGCCTCATATGGCCGAACATATCGTCCAAATAGACCGACAGGTTTTCTTTGTCCGCTGTTTTGAGCAGGATGGGTGCTTTGTTAAAAGTTTTATAATCCAGGGGAATATCCATATCCGGATCGGATTCCGTATTCTGGGAGAATATGATTTGGTTCTTGCCGATATAGAGCTTCTGCTGAGCCGCTCTGCCGGCAGCCAGGTAGGATTTATGCAAATGGAGGATATTCCGGACAACCGTTCCTATTCCTATCGTAACGCTAAGATCGTATTCCATCAGAATTTTATCCTTCATTTCCTGGGCTATGAGAAATAAACTCTTCCCGTCTGTTTCTTTGGTGTCATTGAAATTCAGGAGGCAGACATATTCCCCCTGCTTATTCTCAAATACATAACCGCCGCCATGTGCGGAAATGATCGTTTCACACAGGTGGATCAGCATGAGGGAGGTCATCTGTCTGGCTTTTTCCGTCATGTCCTTCATAACCAGGAGTCGGTCATCCATACCGATCACGAAAATACAGAACAAACCGTCCGTCTCCATATGGATCTCCAGAAACCGTATCCTGTCTTGAATGCCTGAAATGTCCTCTATCTCATCCTGTATCAGAGTCATAAAGAATTTATCCCGCAGCAGTGGCATACTAAACTTCAGTTTCTCATTCATCTGCGCAATGAGTTCCTGTTGTTTCTTTTCCTCCACCAACTGCTTCACGGTTTACCCGATGATCGTACGCAAAGTATCCATATTGATCGGTTTCAGGATATAATCCACCGCATCCACTTCCAAGGCCGATTTCATATATTCGATCTCACTGTATGCACTGATGAAAACGATCTTGATGCCGGGAAGAATGCTTCGCAGTTTTCTGGACAATTCCATACCATCCATATTGGGCATTCGGACATCGGTGATCAGGATATCCGGCTTTTTTTCACATATTTCCTGAAAGGAGGATTCCCCGTCGTCTCCTTCCCCGACTACTTCAATGCCATATTGCGACCAATTGAAATAATCCCTCAGACCGTTTCGGGCCGGGGGTTCATCATCAACAATAAATAGCTTGTACATTTTTACACCTCTTTTGTTCGCTTTTTCCATTCGTTGTAATGAAAATACAGGTCATCGTATACCTTCCGCATTTTATCTCCTGGGCGGTGGTAAGCGGTATCTTCATTACCCTGCTGAACTCCAGCGGATTAGTGAATCGCATGATCGAATCCATGGGAGGAGAACCGATCCGATTCCTTATGGATAAACGCTACTTTCGCTCTATCCTGGTTCTGACGGACGGGTGGAAGGAGATCGGCTGGGGATCCATAATTTATATCGCTTCGATAACTGGGGTGGATCCATCCTTATATGAAGCTGAAACTGTTGACGGTGCTGGAAAGTTCCGACAGGTCCTGCATGTCACTCTGCCCGCCATTGCGCCGACCATTGTCATGATGCTGATCCTGAGGGTCAGTAATATCCTGAATGCAGGATTCCAGCAAATCTTTATCATGTACAATCCCACCGTTTATGAAGTGGCTGACATTATCGGCACCTATGTCTATCGGGTGGGGTTGGGACAAATGAAGTTCGGCTTCGGCACCGCCGTAGGTCTGTTCAATTCCGTTGTAGCGTTTATTCTTGTCATCAGCTGTAATCTGTTATCCCGAAGATTGACCGGAAGGTCCATCTGGTAGATGGGAAGGAGTGAGAGAAATGAAAAAAACAAGCGGTGAAAAAGCTTTTTCCGTTATAAACACAGTCGTTATGATCCTTATGATCCTCAGCACATTGCTGCCTTTTCTGCATGTCGCTGCAAAATCCTTTTCCAGTAAAGCGGCGGTGGTTGCCGGCAAGATCACTTTCTGGCCCGTCGGATTGCAGGCGGGGACATACCGGTATGTGCTGTCCCAGGCCGAGTTCCTGAATTCCTTCGGGGTGTCCGTTATTATCACAATTGTCGGTACGGCTTTGGCAATCTTCATTACGGTAACGGCAGCTTACCCTCTGTCCAAGCCCCGTTTATTGGGCAGAAAGGTATTTTTACTAACGGGGGGATGATTCCAAACTATCTGCTGTATAAGTCGCTGAACCTGCTGAATAACATATGGGCGCTGATCTTTTCCGGAATGCTGTCGGTCTTCAACATCCTGCTGATCAAGACCTTTTTTGAGCAGCTGCCGGAAAGCGTGGAGGAATCGGCGCGGATCGACGGCGCCAGCAATCTCCGGACACTTTTTTCCGTTGTAATCCCCATGTCCATGCCGGTCATCGCAACCGTTTCTCTGTTCTACGCGGTAGGATACTGGAACAGTTATTTCGCCGGGGTCATGTACATTACAAAGCCAAGCCTGAAGCCGTTACAGCAATATTTGTACGACCTGGTCACCGCATCCTTGACGACGCAGGACCCCGTCACCGTGGAAGTGGATATGGATAAATACATGAACATGACGCCGGATTCCATCCGCTCCGCCACCATCATTCTTTCCGTTGTTCCCATCCTTCTGGTTTACCCCAATCTGCAGAAATACTTTGTAAAAGGGATCAATATCGGTTCCGTGAAAGGCTGTGGAAAGGGATTGCCAAAGGGATGGAACAAACATGAATTGGCAGGAAATCATTTTGTATACTCAGTATGCAATAAAGAACTATAAAACGAGGAGGATATCTATGAAGAAAAGTTTTTTTGGTTTCATGGCAGTTATACTGACGCTGATGATGCTTCTTTCCCTGGGAGGGTGCGCAGGGAACGACGATCAACCGACCGCCGGCTCCAAAACGACGGAATCGCCGACGAAGGCTCCGGAAAAAACGGATGATGCAAAGGTTTCCGAGAAGGTGGAAGCTGATCCGCTGGCTGAGAACCGTCCTACCCTGAAGTTCCTGGTCGGAAACCGGAATTATGATCCAAACAAGGATTACTCCTGTATCCGGATGGAAGAGCTTACCGGGTATGATGTGGAATACTTTATGCTGCCCAACGCCAATGCAGATGAAAAACTCTTGCTGGAAATGTCCGGGGGTTCGGAATACGATTTGGTGGAGCTTTGGCCTGCTATTTTCGGCAAGCTGGCCAGCGTCGGTGCACTGTCTTCACTGGATGAATATATCGAAAAATATGGTAATTTCATCAAGGCAGCCGTTTCGGACATGGCTTGGGAGGCCAGTAAGAATGCCGAAGGCAAGATTGTCGGCCTTCCGCGCCAGTCCGGAGAGAATATCAGTAGTCCTTATGGAGCTCGTGCCAGTCGATTTTTGGTGACGAAAAAGGAGATCCTGGAGGAGCTGGGGTTAACAGTGCCTACCGATCTGGACAACTTCTATGAGTTTCTTGTAAAAATCAAAGAAGCGAAAGGAGTGCCGCCGTTGACAGGTGCGGCCACAAAAATGGATGATATCATGTCAGCTTTCGGCATTCCCAGCCTTGGCTGGATTGAGAAAGAGGGGACTTATACACCGGATATCAAGCTGCCCGAAATACGGAAATATTTTCGGTTCATGGCCAAGCTTTATCAGGAAGGATTACTGGATCCGGATTTGCCCATCAATAAAACAGAAAATATCGACCAGAAATTTACTTCGGAAGGTGCCTGGATATGCCAGTATGCCTTCTGGGATATCCCCCGTCTGATTCCGGCTCTGGAAGCCAATGGGTTCAGCAGGGATCTGGTTCCCTTTGAAGAGCCCCTGAAGGATGAAAACGGCCAATATCCATTGATCAATAGTTTCGGCGTATCCAAGTTTTATGGCGTACCCCGTTCCTCTCAGCATCCGGAACATGCCATCAACTACATGAACCTGCTTTCTGAACCGGAAACTTTCAAAAAAAGCCATATCGGCGATGAAGGGTTTCATTATGAAGTCAAGGACGGCAAGTACTATCCTATCCTGCCAGCCTTCAGCGATCTGAACTGGGCAAATCAGTTCTGCGGCATGTCGGAAAGAAAAGCGGAGTTTGAACAGTGGCAGGCCCGTGCCCGTAAAACACCGGAAATGGCGGTAGCTTATGAGCAGATCAATTCCAAACTGGTGGCCCATAATCTGATCTTTGACCGGTTCAGTCTGACTTCCAGTCTGCCTGCCGTCCAGCAATATGCCCAATCCCTAAATAAAATGCTGGGTGACTTCTATATACAGGCTATTGTGGAAAACAAAACTACTGACGCGGATTTTGATGAGATCACTGCCCGCTGGGAAAGCGAAGGCGGATCCGCGATAGAAGCGGAAGTGAATCAGTGGTTGAAGGATCATCCGTTTGAAATGCCGGGTAAATAATACGATCACATGTATGCCAGAAAACTGGGATCCGCCGTTCAGACGGATCCCGACTACTCTGTCAGTACATTTTCGATCGAAACATTTCATCTTTTTCGAAAAGGAAAAGATAGAGAACAGAAAATTAGGAGGGATGAGATTACTATGAGTAGATTTATTTTACAGCAGCGGGAGATCCCATTGGATGACAGATGGGATGTGGTCGTAGTCGGCGGCGGCCCTGCGGGATGCACCTCAGCCATCTCCGCTGCCAGGGAAGGGGCAAAAACCCTTCTTATCGAGGCGACCGGTGCTCTCGGCGGCATGGGAACGAATGGCTTGGTTCCTGCATGGTGCCCGTTTTCCGATAAAGAGCGGGTCATCTACGGCGGTCTGGGCGAAAAAATACTGGAAACCTTGAAAAGTACAATGCCCCATGTACCGAAGGAAGCGGTGGACTGGGTGCCGATCGATCCGGAACGGTTGAAAGCCCTGTATGATGATCTGGTGACCGAATCGGGAGCATCCATTATGTTCCATACCGTATTGAGCGCCGTGGAAACCGATGGCAACGGTACGGTAACCGGGATCGTCGTAAGCAATAAATCCGGCCTTTCCGCATATAAGGCAAAGACCTATGTGGATTGCACAGGAGACGGAGATCTGGCCGTATGGGCCGGCGCCGGGTATGAAAAGGGCGGAGACAACGGGGAACTGCAGCCCGCAAGCCACTGTTTCATTATCAGCAATGTCGACAGCTATGGGTATCTCTACGGTCCCAGGCTGCACGGCGCAAACCCGGAGAGTCCGATCTACAAGATCGTAAGATCCGGCAAATATCCGATCGTCAAAGACACACACATGTGTAACAATTTTATCGGACCAGGCACGGTGGGCTTCAATGCGGGGCATCTTTGGGATGTGGACAGCACTGATCCGATAAATCTGTCCCACGCAATGATACAGGGACGCAGGCTGGCCCGGGCTATCCGGGACGGACTGGCGGAATATTTCCCGGAGGCATTTGCGGATTCTTATCTGTCGGCAACGGCTACCCTGATGGGGATCCGTGAAACACGCCGCGTCATAGGGGATTATGTGATCACCGCGGAGGATTACCGGGCAAGGCGCAGCTTCGACGATGAGATCTGCCGCAACTGCTACTATATTGATATCCATCATTCCGCCAAGGAGGCGGAGAAGCTTGTCAAAGGCGCTTCCTTTGATAAAGTGGTGGAATCCAGGACCCAGCGCTACGGAAAAGGCGAATCCCATGGCATTCCGTATCGCTGCCTGACTCCGAAGGGATTGACCAATGTCCTGATAGCGGGACGGTCCATATCCTGTGACAGAACCAT
>ENA-UOOK01002403-UOOK01002403.1-fermentation-metagenome-genome-assembly--contig:-NODE-2403-length-23185-cov-4.321617_pt1 | contig 23185 bp, 22 predicted proteins | sample MGYA00245777_ERZ724023 | MGnify/ENA primary metagenome ERZ724023 (study PRJEB28704, sample SAMN03018312) | fermentation metagenome | biome: anthropogenic terrestrial biome; feature: soil; material...
GCTTATTGATGGTCAACAAAGAATCACAACAATCACATTATTAATCAGTGCATTAACAATGTACTTAAAAGAAAACCCTATTTCAAGTGAAGAATTAAAATTTGATAACTTACTCTATTACTATCTTATAAATAATCCTAGTCCAGAAAAAGATAAATATAAATACTCTTAAATGATAAAGATAAAGAAACTCTTATTAAAATAATTGATAGTATAATCTCTGATGATGTATTAAGCTTTAATGATGATGATTCAGTAAATATTGTAAATAATTTTAACTATTTCCAAAAAATAATAATCTTTTAGGGGTGCAAAAGATGATAGAAAAATATTATTTAAATAGTGATGTATTGCCAAATTTACCTACACCACATGATTGTGTAATAGAAGCAGTAACAATTGATAAAGATTATCTTGTTTTTACTTTTGAGAAGGATATCGCACAATATGATTCAATAAGTTCTATAAACCCTAATTTTTATTCGCTAATAATTAGATATCATTTAGTTGATTCATTGTTTTATACATACAAATGGAAGTCACATACAACATTATTTGGCCCTGAAGGTTTTGTTTTAATTGAAAACAAGAAGTTTATAAGTATGTCAAAAGGTGATAAACTTGAGTATCTATACCATAATGTTGGATACCAGTCTATCATTGTGAAACTTTTTCAGAGTAGAAAAGGCGGATTTATAATAGTTGACGCAGAAGTAGACTTTATAGAGTATGAATGGATTGAAAGATAAATTGCAGTATATGGAGGTAAAGGTTTTGCGTAATGTGAATTCAAATGATATAAACAGTGCGTCAGAAGCAGTAACGGAGATGATTAATAAAAGTGAATTAGCGCAGGCTAAGTTTCATGAAGGTACTTCTCAATATTCATTACTAAAGAATAGAATTAGAACACTAAAAATAGCACTTTCAATATTAGATGAACAATTAGGTAAAACTGTATATGTTAATTTTGAAACAGGAGATTTAGAAAAAGCTGTTACACCTATTAAGTCTTTGATTAGTAAATCTGAAAAAGCAAAGATAAAATTAAAGGAAGATACTTGGCAATACAATATGCTTAAAAGTAATATATTAGCCTTAAATGTTGTTTTGCCGCTGATATTAAGTGCAAGAGAAAAGTCAAGCTATTAATATCAATTCGTACTGTAACAGTAATATATCGCTAAAACCAATAAATATTCGTATTAACTAATGTTTTTAAATTATAACAAATAAGGGTAATGAATATGAGTTTTAAAGTTATCTCGATTTATTATTTATCAATGTTTATAATTATTTCAATTTTGTTTTTATATTTCTTTTATAAGAAAAAAACAAAATTTAACTTTGTGGGTATGATTGGCTTTTCAATCGTAATTGTCTTATCAGTAATAGGAATTATCACAACAATTGCATCTAAGGGACTAACACCACAACATGCTATTCTTTTAAGTGGATATTCAGACGCTTTTTATAAGGAATATAATTCTGAGATTATTGAAAGTGATGATTATATTATTTTTCTTGATCGATTTAACGAACAAGAATATCCTGACATCATAATTACGGTAAAAAAGGAAGGTCTTTTCTATAAGACTATTAATAATGATTTTGTCAATTATACTTGTAATGATTATTCCAAAGGGCAAAAACTTGAAATCTTATCCTATCAAATTGGAAATAAGTATATTCACTTTTTGAAGTTTGGAGCAACGTATTTTGAAGACCCTGTTCATTTTACGTATTATTTGCCGAATAAGGTAATTATTAATGGAATTGAAGTGGAAGTTCATTCATATTTATATTGTTATACCGAAGGTACTATTGAAACAATTAATGTCAATAGTTATGATTTTTATCTTGAATGATAGAAAACGAATATATATTAGATAATATATATCAAATAAATAATTCTAATTTAAAGTGCAATGTTCAAAAAAGTATCAGTATTTTCTAATGATCAAATTGAAGAAAACTGAACAGATTATTTGAAGATATAAATGTTCAACTAAAAGATAATCATTTTTAGAAGTTTAAATTTCCTGTTGATTTATTAATTATTAATAATAAGTTTTTTGCGATATAATATCTTTAGAGGATGTGATATATATGGATTACTGTGGTGAAAAGCAAACTTATAAAAAAGCACATGTTTGCCCTAAATGTAATCTTTCAGGTGAGAAGGTTAATGAAAAAACAGTGAATAGTCTATTGACAATTAAAAAGGCTTTACAAGAAAATACAAACTATTATTTATGTTTTAGTAAAGATTGTGATGTAGCTTATTATAATGAAGATGATAATATTATTTTAATATCTGAGATTAAAGTACCTATTTGGTTTAAAAATGATGCTAATCCAAAATATATATGTTATTGCAGCAAAGTGACAGAAGAAGAAATCGTGGATGCAATAGTGAATAAAAATTGTAAAACCGTAAAGGATGTTGTTAAAAATACTAATGCAATGAAGATTAGTAATTGTGCTATTAACAGCCCAACGGGTAAATGTTGTAGTAGACAAATTAATGACTTAATAAAAAGTTTAAATGAGCAGTAAAAATATTATAATGGGCGATGCCCTTTTTTTAATTATTTTAAAAAACGCCAAGAAATAATTTTGTTTTTAAATACGACTATGATATAATACGACTAGTTATTATTATAACTGGTTAATAGGAGGAATTTATATGTCTAACACCAAATTCGTCTATATGTTTAGTCAGTCAGACGAAACAATGAGAAATCTATGTGGTGGTAAAGGTGCTAATTTAGGACAAATGACTAAATTGGGATTACCAATACCACAAGGGTTTACGGTTACTACAGAAGCTTGTGCTTTATATTATCATAATGATAAAAAATTAAGCCAATTAATTATTAATCAAATTGAAAGCGCTTTAGTAGAGTTGGAAAGTATTACAGGAAAAAAATTCGGGAATCCCAAAAATCCCTTATTAATTTCTGTAAGGTCAGGAGCGAGAGCTTCAATGCCGGGCATGATGGACACGATTTTAAATTTAGGATTGAATGATGAAGTAGTTAAGGGTGTTATTGAAATAACTAATAACCCGAGATTTGCATATGATTCATATCGAAGATTCATTCAAATGTATTCAGATGTTGTTATGGGATTATCAAAATCAGAATTTGAAGTTATTATTGATGAAATGAAAAAAAAAAAGAAAATTGATAATGATTTAGATTTTGATGCAAATGACTTCGTTGAAATGATTGATAGATTTAAAAAACTATATCATAACGAATTAAAGCAAGACTTTCCAACAAATCCGAAAGAACAACTATTTGGAGCTATTAACGCCGTCTTTGACTCATGGGAAAATCCAAGAGCCAATTATTATCGCAAAATACATAATATCCCATTTGAATGGGGAACAGCTGTAAATGTCCAATCCATGGTATATGGTAATATGGGTAATACATCTGGAACAGGGGTTGCCTTTACAAGAAACCCAGCAAATGGAGAAAATAAGTTATATGGAGAATATTTAATTAATGCCCAAGGTGAGGACGTTGTTGCTGGTATTAGAACCCCTTCACCAATTGAATCATTAAAAGAAATAATGCCAAAAATTTATAATGAGTTCGTCGAATTATCAGATAAACTAGAAAAACATTTTAAGAATATGCAAGATATTGAGTTTACAATTGAAAATGGTAAATTGTATTTATTGCAAACAAGAAATGGTAAAAGAACAGCACAGGCTGCATTAAAAATTGCAGTTGATATGTATAATGATGGAATGGTAACAAAAGAAGAAGCAATCATGATGATTGAGCCTTCACAACTAGATAGCCTATTACATCCTCGTTTTGACTTTGAAGAATTAAAAAAGGCAAAGAAAATCGGCGAAGGGCTACCTGCTTCTCCAGGGGCAGCATGTGGTAAAGTTGTTTTTGATATTGAGGCTGCCATTGAAGGCGTAAAAAATGGAGATAAAGTTGTTTTAGTTCGTTTAGAAACTTCACCTGAGGATATTGAAGGAATGCATGTATCTGAAGGATTCCTAACTGCAAGAGGTGGGATGACATCCCATGCTGCGGTAGTTGCTCGAGGAATGGGTAAATGTTGCGTCTCAGGATGTAAAGAGTTAACTATCAATGAAAAGGCAAGAACATTTAGTCTTAATGGAAACATAATTAAGGAAGGAGATTATATCGCTTTAGATGGTTCTACAGGAATTATATATGGTGAAAAAGTTCCAACAGTTCCAGCAGAAATTTCTGGAGACTTTGAAACAATAATGGAATTCTGTGATGAAATTAAGAGACTAGAAATAAGGGCAAATGCAGATACTCCACATGATGCAGCTCAAGCATTATCATTTGGTGCTAAGGGAATTGGCTTATGTCGTACAGAGCATATGTTCTTTGAATCAGATCGTATAAAAGCAATTCGTGAGTTCATAGTTGCAGATACTAAAGAGCAAAGACATAAGGCATTGGGTAAGTTATTACCAATTCAACGAAAAGACTTTGAAGAAATATTCAAAGCCATGAAAGGATATCCGGTTACAATTCGTTATTTAGATCCACCACTACATGAATTCTTACCAACTTACCAAGAAGATATCAGAAGTCTAGCAACACAATTAGGTGTTAGCTATGAACGTGTAATATCTAAAATAACATCCCTCCATGAGTTTAATCCAATGATGGGACATCGTGGGTGTCGTTTATCAGTATCTTATCCAGAACTTGCTGAAATGCAAACGAAAGCCGTAATTGAAGCTTACATAAATGTTATAAAAGAAGAACCAGGAAATAGAGCAGCACCAGAATTAATGATTCCTTTAATTGGTGATGTTAAAGAATTAAAGTATGTAAAAGATGTCGTTGTTAAAACAGCGAATGAAGTAATAGCTAAAAGCGGAATGAATATTAAGTACTATGTAGGTACAATGATCGAAATACCAAGGGCAGCTCTACTTGCTGATGAAATAGCGAAAGAAGCTGAATTCTTCAGTTTTGGCACAAATGACTTAACCCAAATGACATATGGTTTTAGTCGTGATGATGCCGGAACTTTTCTATCAAATTATTATGAAAAAAGAATATTTGAATCCGATCCTTTTGCGAGATTAGATCAAAAGGGTGTAGGTCAATTAGTTGAAATGGCAACAATTAGAGGAAGAAGTACAAATCCAGAATTACATGTAGGTGTATGTGGAGAACATGGAGGAGATCCATCAAGTATTGAATTTTTTAATAGAATTGGTTTAGATTATGTGTCTTGTTCACCATATCGTGTGCCAATTGCAAGACTTGCTGCAGCGCAAGCAAATGTGAAATTAAATAAAGAATAGGGGAACCCCTATTCTTTTTAAAACACTTTATTTTAAAAATGTATTGACAATTTCTCTTTATTAATATATAATTATATAAATTAAGAGAAACGATGAAGGAAATAAGTAGTTAGAAAATCCAATCTATAGAGAGTGTTTGTTAGGTGAAAAAACATGATGGACTTATAACGAAATACAATTCTGGAGTTTATCCGTCCAGTTTAGCGAATAAACTAAATCAAGGCTAGTAATCTAGCAAATTAAGGTGGTACCACGAACTTTTCGTCCTTATTCTATATAAGGGCGTTTTTATTTTTTGGGAACGCGTTTTTTGTTACTAGCGAATTAAGGTGGTACCACGATTCAATCGTCCTTATTTATTTAAGGACTTTTTTTGTATTTAGAAGCTATTTTGGTTTAAAATATAATAGGAGGAAAAGGGAATGATTAAATTTCATGTTATGGATGAAATGCCATTAGAAATGCATAAGGTAAGGATAGTACAAAAGTTAAATTTAAAACCAATTGATGAAAGAGCAAAAGCAATCAATGAAGCAGGGAATAATACATTCCTATTAAAGACGGATGATGTCTTTTTAGATATGCTTACAGATAGTGGCGTAAATGCTATGAGTGATAAGCAATTAGCAGCAATGATGCAAGCGGATGATGCGTATGCGGGAAGTGCAACATTTTACCGTTTAGAGTCAAAAGTTAAGGAAATAATGGGGTTACCATTTTTCTTACCAGCCCATCAAGGACGGGCATGCGAAAATATATTATCTAATGTCTTTGTTCAAGAAGGTAATATTGTACCTATGAATTATCATTTCACAACTACTAAAGCTCATATAACAAAAAATGGGGGATCAGTTGTTGAGTTTCTAACTGATGAAGGTGTTGAATTAAATAGTGAGAATCCATTTAAAGGTAATATGGATATTGAAAAATTATCAAAGTTTTTAGAATCAAATGTCGATAATGTACCATTTGTTAGAATGGAAGCAGGAACCAATTTAATTGGTGGTCAACCATTTTCGCTTGCGAATTGTCGTGAAGTAAGTAGGGTATGTAAGAAGTTCAAAGTAAGACTAATTTTAGATGCTAGCTTATTACAAGATAATTTATATTTTATTAAAACTCGTGAAAAAGAATTTGCTGACAAGAGCATTAGAGAAATCACAGCTTTAATTTGTGAGCAATTTGATATCATATACTTTTCAGCAAGAAAATTAGGATTCGCTAAAGGTGGAGGAATTTGCTTAAGAAATAAAGATGATTATGAGGCTGCTAAAGAACTAGTACCATTATATGAAGGTTTCCTTACATATGGAGGTATGAGTACTAGAGAGATGGAAGCTATCACAATTGGATTAGATGAAACAATGGATTTTGATGTTATTTCTCAAGGACCAATCTTTATTGAGTATATGGTTAAACAGTTACAAAAGCATAACATTCCTGTAGTAACACCGGCAGGAGGATTAGGATGCCATTTAAATGCTGGAGCCTTTGTACCACATATCCCACAAACTGAATACCCATCAGGATCATTAGCATGCGCTTTGTATTTAATAAGTGGTATTAGAGGAATGGAAAGAGGAACAATGTCTGAAGACCGTAATTCAGATGGAAGTGAGCATTTATCTGATGTAGAATTATTAAGATTAGCTCTACCAAGAAGAGTCTTTACTGTATCACAAATTAATTATGCAGTCGATCGAATTGTTTGGTTATATGAACATCGTGATTTAATAGGTGGTTTAAAGTTCAAACAAGAACCTAAAGTTTTAAGATTCTTTACAGGAACACTAGAACCAACATCTAATTGGCAAGAAAATCTAGTTAACCAATTTAAAAAAGAATTGAAAAATTCATTGTAATATAACCAGTGTTTGATATAATATATGTAGAAAGCATTAGAAGTAAAAAAGCATTTTTAATGTAAACTATGGAACTATGGGGTATAATAACAACATATACTAAATAGTACTATAAGTGTAAGGAGGAATTACAATGGAAGATTTACAAAAGGTATTTAAGGAAAACCAAAATGTGTTAATTGATTTTTATGCAGATTGGTGTGGACCATGCAAAATGCTTGCACCAGTTATTGAAGAAGTGAAAGCAGAAACATCTGATTTTCTTAAAGTAGTGAAAATCAATGTCGATGATAATCCTGAATTAGCATCACAATATGGCGTAAGAAGCATTCCTACATTAGTATTTGTAAAAAACGGCCAAGTAGCAAATCAAGCAGTTGGCTTTAGATCTAAAAAAGATATATTAAAAATGGTACAATAATAAAACACATATAAAAGTATAAAACTATTATGTGAATAAAAAAGTACAATTGAAATAAAGCAAGAATTAGTTCTTGCTTTTTTATATGGAAAAAGAATATTAAATTAATAAAGAAAAACAAAAGAATCTAAGCGTTTTAGATTCTTTTTTTATTATTAAAATTCACAGTTATTTGGTGTTCTTGCAAAAGGTACAGCATCTCTAATGTTTTCAATTCCAGTAACATACATTACTAATCTTTCAAAACCTAAGCCAAAGCCTGAGTGATATGCGCCACCATATCTTCTTAAATCTAAATACCATTCCATTCCAACTGTTGGGATATTTAATTCTTCCATTCTTGCTAAAAGAACATCAAGTCTTTCTTCACGTTGACTACCGCCAACAAGTTCTCCAGAGCCTGGTACTAATAAGTCAACTGCAGCAACAGTTTGGTTATCATCATTTAATCTCATGTAGAAAGCTTTAATTTCTTTTGGCCAATTGGTCACAAATACCGGTGCTTTAAAATAATCATCAGTTAAATACTTTTCATGTTCAGTCGCTAAGTCTTTTCCAAAACCAGGGGCCATATCAAATTTCTTATTTGCAGCTTCTAAAATTTTTACTGCTTCGCGATATTCTAGACGTACAACCTCGGAATCAACAAAAGATTTTAGTTGGTCAATCTTACCAGGATAAACAAAATTATTAAATAGTTCCAATTCCTCCTGTGCATTTTCGAGAACATAATTAATCACGTATTTCAACATCTCTTCAATCAGATCCATATCATCACTTAAATCAGCGAAACACATTTCTGGTTCAATCATCCAAAACTCGGATGCATGTCTAGTTGTGTTAGATCTTTCAGAACGGAATGTTGGCCCAAAAGTATATACATTTTTAAAAGCCATTGCGAAAGTTTCAGCTTCTAATTGTCCAGAAACAGTTAAGTTTGTTGCTTTTCCAAAGAAGTCTTTTGAGTAATCAACATCTCCTTCTTTTGTTAAAGGAATGTTCTTTAAATCAAATGTTGTGACTTGAAACATTTCACCGGCTCCTTCGGCGTCACTGGCAGTAATGATTGGTGTATGGACATAGATAAATTCTTTCTTTCTAAAGAATTCATGAATAGCATATGCTAATAAACTACGTACACGGAATACAGCATTGAAAAGATTAGTTCGAGGACGCAAATGTGCTTGCTCACGAAGAAATTCACGTGAATGACGTTTTGGCTGAATTGGGTAATTTTCTGGACTATCTCCCTCTAAGATAATTTTTGTAGCTTTAATTTCAAAAGGTTGTTTTGCTTTTGGAGATAGAACAACTGTACCAGTTACAGATAAACTACATCCAACTCTTAGTTTTGCGACCATATCAAAATTATCTAATGCTTTATCATATACAATTTGAAGACCGCCTACATTTGATCCATCATTAAAATTAATGAAACCAAACTCTTTTTGACCGCGATTTGTTCTAATCCATCCTTGTAATAAAACTTCTTTATTAACCATGGATTCGTAGTTTTTTGTTAATGCACTAATTGATGTTTTCATTTTTTCCTCCTATAAATATAAAAAATCCTTAGAATAATATTCTAAGGACGAAATAGACCGTGGTACCACCTTAATTCATTGATTTCTCAATGCTCTCATTTAACTTTTAATGCAAGTTATACAGTTAGTTCTACTAAATTCTTCTAACAACTCAGAGTGTTCTTTCATTAATGATTATTATGGGTTTCCACTATCTCCATATCACTATTACTAAGAGCATTAATTACTTTTCTCTTCAACGTTTATTAAAATTATTATATCATAATAATTTAAGTTGTCAATTAAAATCTTTGTATGTGTATATTTAAAATAAATAAACACATGAATAAATAGAGTATTTAGTCATAACAATAATAATATTATATGATGAATTAATAAATTCTAGTATTAATAAATGATTTTAATAGCAATAAAATTAACCAAAAAATGGGAGTAATAATAAATATAAATAAATTTGCTTGACAAACGAAGTCCAAGAGTGGTATTATATTAGTGTAATTTAATGTTATTGAACACGTGTTATAATCCTTATTAAAAAAACGGTTATTTATTATGTTGTTTTATTAATTTTGTTACAATTTTTTAATAAGGAGGTCTCCTATGAAAACGGGAACTGTTAAATGGTTCAATTCTGAAAAAGGATATGGGTTCATTAAGATGGAAGATGGAAATGATATTTTTGTTCATTTCTCAGCTATTAATTCATCTGGTGTAAAATCTTTAGAAGAAGGACAAAAAGTTACTTTTAATGTTCAAGAAGGTAACCGCGGTTTACAAGCTGTCGATGTAAACTTAGCATAAAAGTATACATTTGAAACAAAAAGCCACTCAAAATGAGTGGTTTTTTATTTGACTAGTTTTAAAGATTTTATCTGAATAAACAATATTTGTAAGTTTAATTAAGTAGTCAAAAAAGATATAAGCAAGAACTACGGTAACAAAATTAAAAATTAAATGTCCCATTGCAATGGCTAGTTGAGGAGTTGCAATAGTGCCATTAATCTCTAAAGAAGAAATTAGGTTTGTAAAAGGAGTAAGAATAATTAAGAAAATTATTACACCAATGACATTAAAAATGATATTAGCCACGACGGCTTTTTTAGTTTCTCTATTTGTATTTATTACAACAAATGCCCCAGTTAGAGTTGTACCAATATTTGATCCTAGCATGAGCGCAAGAGCAGGCTGAAGAGTAATGATTTGCGCTGCATATAATTGTTCTAAGATACCGATAATTGCTGAAGAAGATTGAATTATAAATGTAAGAATTGTTCCAAATAATAATGCTACAAAACTATTATTTGAATAATGGATGATGAAATTTGAAAAGGCATCTGATTCAACAATGGCTTTGAAACCTTCTTCCATAAATTGTAAACCGAGAAAGAGAAATCCTATACCAAGGAAGGCTGATGAAATTAATTGATGACTATTCTTTTTTAAAATACATAGAGCCGTCGTTGCAACAATGATAATTATTAGTGACCATTCTTGTATATTTACACCAACTAAAAAGGCTGTCACACATGTCCCTAGATTGGCGCCAATCATGATACCTAGTCCTTGAGGATAAGTTAAATATCCACAGGCAATAAAAGTAACAACAATAGCTGTAACCCCTGATGATGATTGGATTAATACAGTAGAAACCAACCCTACAATAAAAGCTTTTAGCTTTGTATTAGTGCTTTTCTGGATAACTTTTTCTAAATAACTATTTCCTAATTCCTTTAAGTTTTCTCGCGTTAAAGAAAGGCCAAAAAGAAAAATTGATAAACCACCTATTGTCAAAAGAAAGATGTCAAAATCGTTTCTTGGGATAATATTAATTGCTAGCATATTAATATATATGAATTAATGCAATCATTATTCTAAAAAATAAACGATAAATTTTCTCAAATAAGTGGTATTATAATTATATATAATAATTAATTTTATAAATAATCACTAAAACAACTTTAATAATTGTATTAAATGTGATATAATAAATTTACATAATTTACTAAGGTAGTAAAATCATTAGGGGGGAAAAAGATGTCATATAAAGCGCTGTATAGGGTATATCGCCCACAACTCTTTAGAGAAGTTGTTGGGCAAGATGTAATTGTTAAAACCTTGCAAAATTCAATTGCAAATAATAAAATATCCCATGCGTACCTTCTAAGTGGACCAAGAGGAACGGGTAAAACAACAATTGCTAGAATTTTTGCGAAAGCATTAAATTGTGAAGATCCAGTATTAATGGAACCATGTGATAAATGTAATTCTTGTCATGAAATAACTGATGGAATCAGTCCAAATGTAATTGAGATAGATGCAGCAAGTAATAATGGTGTTGATGAAATAAGAGACATCCGTGAAAAGGTTAAGTTTTTACCAAGTGGAACAAAGTATAAAATCTATATTATCGATGAAGTTCATATGCTAAGTACAGGAGCTTTTAATGCACTATTAAAAACATTGGAGGAGCCACCTCAACATGTTATCTTCATTCTTGCTACAACAGAGCCACAGAAGTTACCAGAGACGATTATCTCTAGATGTCAACGTTTTGATTTTAAATCGCTCACAGTAAGCGAAATATCAAAAAAGATTCGCAATGTTTGTAGTTCTGAAGAAGTAGAGATTACTGAAGAAGCAGTTAATGCAATTAGTGAAGCGGCTGAAGGGGCTTTACGAGATGCGCTAACAATTCTAGATCAAGCAATATCATATAGTAATGAAAAAGTTACTGTCGAAGATGTCAATTTAGTAACAGGTAATTTAAGTTATGATCGTTTAATTGAATTAGCCTCATATTTTGATTCAGGGAATATTAATGGTGCTTTAGAAGAAATTAACCAACTAGTTGATATGGGTAAAGAAGTATCTAAATTAGTTAATGGGTTATTACAATTCTATCGTGATATATTGTTATATAAAAACGTTGATTCAGTAATGTATTCAAAATTTATCTTTGAAAAAGAAAAATTCAAACAAATTGCTGAAGCGACTTCAGTAAATCGTATTTTCTATTATATCGAAGTACTAAGCGATATCCAAATAAAAATGCGCTATTCAACAACGCCTAGAACATATCTTGAAATAGCAATCATTAAGATGATTAACACAACAAATAACGATTTAGATTTCGTTAAACGTTTTGAGGAAATAGAAAAATCAATTTCTAATTTAAATGTTTCTTCACCGGGGCAAGGCGGAGTAGTTGATGATGAGAAAGTAAATTTATTAGAGATTAGATTGAATAAAGTTGTGAGCGAGTTAAATAAACTTGAAATTCATAAACTTGCTGATAAAGTCAATAGTATGGAGACAATGCCCCAACAAATTGATACACAGTCACCATCTAATAATAATTTCATTAATCAAATAAATAGTATTCAAGAAGATATATTAATTATAAGATCAAATTATAATAATTTACGTAATGAAGTTGATGAGATGGTTGAAGTAGGGCCAATTCAAAAAACGAATAATTCGGTTGATAACGATAATATTGAAACAATTGAAAACTATGCAAAAGAGACGATAGCTAAATTAGATAGTAAAATAAGTAGCTTACAAGAAGATATAAATACATTAAAATTAGAACTAACAAAAATAAATAACACCAAATTCACAGAGAGTCAAAATACAGTTGATACTAGTGAAATAAAATCACTAAAAGAAAAAATCATATCAATTGAAAGACGTCTATATGCTATCATTGCTGGCGAATTAGGAGAAAAAGCACCTAAACTTAAAAAAGCACCTAAACGCCAATTGGATTTATTTGAAGATATTGTTGCTACGGAAATTCCTGATATCGAACCTGATGTAAACTTTAAAGGTTTAGCAAAAGAAGAAAGCAAGAATTCAGTAGTTAATGAAGTCGATATTGAGTCTGATGAAGTTGATAAAGATCCAAATATGATTGAAGAAAATTTTGACGAAGAAGTCAATAACGAAACAGATAATGATGATACCGATTATTCTGAAAATCAAGATGATGAATTGTCTAATGAAGTTGAAGAAGACGATTATTCATATGATGATGAAATTAATAGTGAGCCAGTACAAGTAGAATTAGACCTTTCTAATAGGCATACAAATACTGTTATTGACAATAATAAATCTACAGTAGTTGATATGAGAGGTATTGATAATTTGATTTCAGGTCATACAAGTAGAGAAATAATCGAACTTGAAAGCGGAGAGAGAAAACCAAAACCTCAAGTAGCTTATTCCAAATCGAGAGACGAAAACATTTTTGGAAAAGAAAGAGAGTTACTCGAAAAAGAAATGGCTGCTATTAGACCAACTGTGAATGTGAAAAGTAAAACACAAGCCAACGAAGATGTTAAAACTGTTAATGTTGGAAATAATAGTTTAGATGATGAAACGAAAAGATTTCTATCATATGATGTAAAAATCATTGAAGGAATATTAAATGATGCAAGAACGCAAGAAGCCAGAAATGACAATAAGCGTATCCTTCAAATATGGGAGCATATTGGAGAAAACGCACCTCAAGAAATGCGAATGGTTGTCGACTTATTAAGTAAAGGTAAAGTTGTTGCGGTTGGTAATAAACAATTTATTATCACATATCCAACAAGTACCCTATGTAATCAAGTAATGCGTACAAGTTTTAAAGAAAAATCCCTAAGGTTATTGTATAATGAATTAGGCAATACTTATAATTATATGGCCCTACCAGAGAGTATCTGGTTAGAAAAACGTCATGAGTATATCAGTCAATATAATATTGGTTTTACTAGTCCAAAGTTAACACCAATTAATGATCCAACTCTAGTCGTTATCACATCCCAATATCGTGATCCCAAAGAAACAGTTATAAATAAAACAATTGAAATGTTTGGCAGTGATATTGTGAAAGTAGAATAGGAGAAAAAAATGAATCAACAATTAGTAAAAAAACTACAAAAACTTCAAAAGGAAATGGTTGAAGAACAGCAAGCGTTAGAATCATCAGTCTTTACTGCAACTGCAGGTGGAGTTGTAAAGGTTGAAGTATATGGAACAAAAGAATTAGCAAATATTGAAATAGACAAAGGTTTTGAAGTTGAAGGACCTGAAGATTTAGAAATGTTAAAGGATATGATTCTGGCAGCATGTAAGCAAGCTTATAGTGATGTAGAAAAAACGACTCAAGAAAAAATGGGAAAATATAATGCATTACTTGGTGGCAAATCAGGATTGTTCTAGGATATTCATATGAAATATCCTGATAATTTAGAAAAGCTTATTAAAAGTTTTGAAATGTTTCCGGGAATTGGTCCTAAATCAGCAGAAAGACTAGCGCTATTTACAGTTACTAAAATGTCGAAAGACAATGCCCAAAGTTTCAGCGAACGAATAACTGATGCAGTTAATTCGATTGGGAATTGTGAAATTTGTGGAAATCTAACTGATCATAAAATATGTGAAATATGTACTGATGAGGGACGTGAGGCAACATTAATGATTGTTGAGAATACAAAAGATATAATTGCCTTTGAAAAACTAAATGCATTTAAAGGGAAATATCATGTGCTTAATGGATACATTTCACCACTTAATGGAGTCGGCCCAGAAGATATTAATTTAAGCACATTAGTAAACAGAGTTCAAGATGAAAAAATAACAAAAGTAATTGTTGCTCTCGCTTCAACGATTAATGGCGAAATGACAACAATGTATATAAAGAAAATGTTTGAAAAAACATCAACTACAATTTATCGCATAGGATATGGGTTACCAGTAGGAGCTGATATAGAATATGCTGATGAGATCACTTTAATTAAATCGCTTGAAGGTATAAAAGAATTGTAGTATAATAATATTGTACGGAGAAAAAATATGGAAAAAGTCAAACAAATAATTGAACAAATTGATGCTTTCTTAAAACCTTACATTGATAAATTGATTGGTTTCTTGTCGAGAGAACAATATATTATCTATGGAGCAATCGGGGTTTTGTTAGTATTTCTAGTCTTATTTGGATTATTTACTTTCTTAAAGAAATTTCCAAAGACATTTCTTTTCCTTGTAATAATTCTATCTGCCGCTGCTTTAATTGCTTATTTTCTGTCATACAAAGGATAAACTGGAGAAATCCAGTTTTTTAATTTCGAAAAGAATATAATAAATGCTATCAAATAAGACTTTAAAAAGACCATTAATTATGATATAATAAAATATAAATGGAGGTAGAAAATGAAATATAGCAAATGGTATGATCGCGATCTTAAAACTTCTCTATTAGGTTTTGGTTGTATGCGATTTAAAATGGATGGGGATAAGATTGATGAGAAAAAAGCGCAAGCTTTAATAGATAAAGCATATGAAAGTGGAGTAAATTATTTTGATACTGCTGTACCTTATTTAGATCGTCAAAGTGAAGAATTTGTAGGAAGAGCTTTAAAGAAATATGACCGCAGTTCATTTTTCCTTGCAACAAAGCTTCCTGTTCAAGAATATAAAACAAGTGAAGAAGTTGAAAAAGCTATTGATGCTCATTTAGGAAAGCTACAAACAGATTATATAGATTTCTATTTATTACATGCAATGTCGAAAGATAGATTGAAAATCGTAAAGGAATTAGGAATTATCGATATCGTTAAAAAGTGGAAAGAACAAGGAAAAATCAGAAACTTTGGTTTTTCATTCCATGATGATTATGAAACATTCAAAGAATTCTTAGACTTATATGATTGGGACTTTTGCCAAATTCAATTTAACTACTTAGATAAAGATATCCAACAGGGGATGCAAGGGCATCAAGATTTAGTTGATCGTAAAATTCCTATTGTTGTTATGGAACCATTAAAGGGCGGAAAGCTTGTTCACTTTAACGAGAGTGTTGAAAGCAAGTTAAAAGCATATAGTGATGACGCAATAGTAAAATGGGCCTTTAGATGGGTTGCCTCACAAAAAGGTGTAATGACAATTTTAAGTGGAATGAACGAAATGGATCAACTTGAAGAAAACTTAGAAATTTTCAGTACTTTTCAACCTTTAAATGTTGAAGAAGAAAAGTTAATTGATGAAGTGACAAAGGACTTGAAAGAACTAGAAGTTGTAGGATGTACAAAATGTCAGTATTGTATGCCTTGCCCAGCTGGAGTAAATATTCCGGGGAACTTTTCAATAATCAACGAATATGAAATGTTTAAAAATATAGGTGGCGCTAAATGGCAATATAATAACCTTGTAGAAAAAAGTGCTGATGCAGATGCTTGTATTACATGTGAAGAATGCTTACCAAAATGCCCACAATTCATTGATATACCACGTGAATTAATTAAAGTTAGGGACTTAATGAAAGCAATTAATAAATAATGATAATCGTTGTTGAGGGGAAAAATGATTATAGTAAGATTAAAAACGTGTTTCCCGAAGCAAATGTATTAATCACAAATGGTAGTGCTGTTGAAGAAGAATTTTTAGAAATGCTAAAAACAATGGCAATTGATAATGAAATTATTCTATGCTTAGATCCTGATTATGCAGGTGAGAGAATTCGCAGAAAAATTACTGAAGTTATTCCGCAAGCATTACATGTTTTTGCCGATCCCAAAATATCAAGAAGTAAGAACGGAAAGAAAATAGGGATTGAGCATATGAGTAGAAAAGATATCGAAGCATTATTTAAACATATCATTACACCTTCTAAAAAAGCTAAACTAACTAAAATCGATATGCTTGAATTAGGGCTATCGGGGGACTCATATTCTCGTGAAGCCAGAATTGCAATTGGTTTAAAGCTAAACATTGGATATGCAAATGCAAAACAATTTTTAATAAGACTTAATATGATTAATATATCTAAAGAAGAATTAAGGAGGCTATATGATAGTCAATCAAACAAAACAAATATTGAATAAATATAGCACCTTTGCTAAGAAAGCATATGGACAAAATTTCTTAATTAAAGAACATGTAATTGATGAGATTGTTAAAAATAGCGGAATTGATAAAAACACATTTGTAATTGAAATTGGTCCCGGAATAGGGGCTCTAACAGAAGCTCTAGCAATTAATGCAAAGAAAGTTTTATGCTATGAAATAGATACACAGATGGTTGAAATATTAAAAGATACATTATCTAATTATGATAATGTAATGATTAAGAACATTGATTTTTTGAAAGTTGATATCGATAAAGATATTGACGAAATTTTTGAAAAAGGATATGAAGTAAAAGTAGTAGCAAATTTACCATATTATATAACTACTCCTATTATTTTTAAATTGTTGGAATCAAAGAAAATTACAGAATTAATGTTCATGGTGCAAAAAGAAGTTGGAGCTAGATTAACAGGAAAGCCACAAACGAAAGATTACAATGCTCTTTCTGTCTTAATGAAATATAAGACTGAAAGTAGAATAGTCAGTAATGTATCGCGAAAATGCTTTTTCCCTGAGCCTAATGTAGACAGTGTTTTGTTACACATAAAAGTTGTGAAAACCGATTATGGACTAACTAATGAGCCAAAATTCTTAGAATTTATTCGTAAACTATTTGATCAAAGAAGAAAAACAATAGTGAATAATCTACATAGTTTTTATAAATTTGATAAAGCTGAAATCGAACAAAAAATGATAGAACTTGGATTTGATATTAACCTAAGAGCCGAAGCTCTTGATATCAGCCAAATTGTTAGTTTGTACATTGCAATTTTTGAGTCATAGTTGCAACGTTTAATACTTAACCTCATATAATAAAATAAGGTGATAGGTATGCAAATCGGGCAATGTGTCTTGATTAAGGATGACGTTAATAAAGTTTTATATGAAATAAAATCAATAAATAATGATATCGCCTATATCGAAGGCGTCTATCACCGTATTTGCAGAAATATTGCAATAGGGAGTTTGACGATAGCAACAATTACTGATATTGATGAGGCTAAGAAAAAAACAGATAATTATTATTATAAATTAATAAATCAGAAATTTAGACAAGAAAAAAAATACATTCTAGGGACAATATTGCATATTGATGGTGATGATACATATTTAAACAAATGTCTTGAACTATATTCTTCATTGGGGATTTTTGCATATGGTGTAAAAGTTCAAGAAAAGAATATGGAAAGAGATGTAATAAAGATTCTAAAGCAAATCATCCCTTCGATTATCGTTTTAACGGGACATGATTCATATAATACAAAAGGAATTGCAGATTTAGACAACTATACCAATACAAAAAACTATATGAATGCTGTAAAAGCAATTAGACATACTGATTCTAATTGCTGTATTATTGCGGGGGCTTGTCAATCTAATTTTGAAGCTTTAATGGCAAGTGGTGCAAATTATGCAAGCAGTCCTAAAAGGATGAATGTCCATACATTTGACCCGGCGGTGATTGCCATTAAAGTGGCAACAACATCTTTCTCTAAACTTGTTGATTTTGAAGAAACAATTAAATTTATTGAAAATGGAAGAGATGCATTTGGTGGAATTGAGACGTTTGGTAAAATGAAATTATTAGTATAGAGGATGAAAATGATACACGAAAAAGCATATGCTAAGATAAATGTAGGACTAGAAATAATAAACAAACGCAAGGATGGATATCATAATTTAAGATCAATAATGACGAGTATTGAACTACATGATGATCTATTCATGCGTTTGAATGATGAAATAATCGTTGAATGTGATAAAGATATATGCCGTCAAGAAGATAATTTAGTTTATAAAGTAGCATTAATTATGAAAAACCGCTTCTCAGTAAAACTAGGTGCAAAAATATATATTGCTAAAAACATAAGGCCTGGGGCTGGAATGGCTGGGGGCAGTACAAACGCAGCTGCGGCAATCCGTGGATTAAATAAACTATGGGATTTGAATCTGTCTACAAATGAAATGTATCAAATTGCAAAGGATATAGGTAGTGATGTTGCTTTTTGCTTAGAAGGAGAGACGGCTATCGTTGAAGGTGTTGGTGATATAATTACAACCATACCATATGATATGGATTGTTATATTGTTTTAATATATCCGTCATATACATGTTCAACGGCAACGGTCTTTAAAAACTTCAAAGGATCAACTCAAAACCAAAGATATGAAAATTTGCACAAAGGTTTTATTACAAATGATGTGAGCAAATACGCAGAATATTTATTTAATGATTTAGAAGAGACAGTAGATATAATTGCAAATAAAAACGGAAATGTTACCCCCACAGCAATAAAACAAAAGTTAATTGAAGCAGGAGCTCTAGGAGCTTCAATGACTGGGAGTGGATCAACGGTTTATGGACTAACGACAAATTATAAAGATGCAGAGAGAATTTCTAAAGAAGTTACATCTTTTTATCCTAATTTTAATTTCGACATAATCCAACAAAAAAGAAAACGTTAACCTAAAACGTTTACATTTTTTACATTTACTATTGAACTTTGATTCGGAACCCGCGCCTCAAGATATGGTATAATTAAGTTACACTTGTGTGGGGAAGGGGAAAATGGGGATGGAAATGAAGTTTACAGATATTAGAGTTAGAAAAGTTGAGAATCAAAATCGACTAAGGGCGGTTGCTTCTGTAACCATTGATGATGCGTTTGTAATTCACGAAATTAGAATTATAGAAGGAACTAATGGAGTTTTTGTTGCTATGCCTAGCAGAAAAAACAAATTCGGGGTGTTCAAAGATATCGCCCATCCAATTAATACTGAAACAAGATCCGAAATGGAAAAGGCTGTACTAGAAGAATATTACAGAGCGTAAAATTGCCTTATAAATACCAATTCGTTGGTATTTTTTTGAACAGAGTAAATGTTTAATCTAAAATGGAGGACAAATGGATATTAATGCGATAGTGCTAGCTGGCGGCAAAGGGACTAGAATGAAAAACGAAACCCCGAAATGTGCCAATTTGATTATTGATAAACCAATGGTAGAATATGTTATCGATTCTTTAAAAGAGTTAAAGATAAAAAATATTGTTACCATTGTCGGATATGGAAAAGAAGTAATAATGAATTTAGTTGAAGGTAAAACTAAATTCGCAATTCAGGAAGAACAATTAGGAACAGCACATGCTGTTATGCAAGCAAGAGAATTACTAGAAGGTATCGATGGAATTACAATAATCGCTATTGGAGATGTACCATTTATTAAGAGAGAAACATTCTATGCACTACTTATTAGTCATATGCAAGAGCAGGCTCAACTGTCAGTGTTGACAGTTGATCATCCAGAGCCTTCTGGATATGGAAGAATATTAAGAAACGAAAATGGCGATGTAGTTAAAATAATTGAAGATAGAGATTGCACAAAAGAACAAACAGCAATTAGAGAAATTAACGCTTCAATTTATGCAGTAGATAATGAATTACTGTTTAAGTATTTAAACGAAGTAAGCAATAATAATGCCCAAAAAGAATACTATCTAACAGATCTAGTTGAGATATTTATAAATCATAATCATAAAGTAAATGGATATAAAACTTCTAATTACAGGGAAGTAAGTGGAATAAACAATCAAGAACAATTAATGAATATGGAAGAAGATTATCAAAAAGTGATAATCGAAGACCATTTATTTAAGGGAGTATCGTTCCATAATCCAACAACTATTACAATTGGTAAAGATGTAACAATTGAATCTGGAGTTGTGATTTATCCAAACACACAAATCACAGGGAATTCTAAAATTGGAAAAAACTCAATAATCGGTCCAAATTCATATATACATAATTCAACAATTGGCTCAGAAGCTAAAGTCTTCTATTCAGTTGTTAAAAACGCAAAAGTTAGAGCTAAAAAAGAGATAGGTCCTTTCGAAGAATTATCAAATAATAACAAATAACAAATAAGAAAATGCAATATAAAATTTGCATTTTCTTTTTTTATTCCCGGAAATAAACACATAATAAAAGTAGAAACCGCTTTTTCATTGAAATCCTGAAAAGACTTGAAATAAAATTATTGGTGGTGTATAATGTAATTGAAATAGGGAGGAAATATTAATGGCTTTGGTTCATGGTGCAAAAATTAAATTATTTGCTCTATCTTCTAATCGCGACTTAGGAATTGAAATGGCAGAATATATTGGAATGCCTCTTTCTAATTGCGAGATTATTAGATTTGCAGATGGGGAAGTTAATGTAAATATTACTGAAACAGTGAGAGGGCATGATGTATATGTAATACAATCAACATCTAACCCTGTCAATGAACACTACATGGAATTATTAATTATGGTCGATGCTTTAAAAAGAGCATCAGCAAAAACAATAAACGTTATAATACCTTATTATGGTTATTCAAGACAAGATCGTAAGGCATTATCACGTCAGCCGATATCAGCAAAATTAATTGCAGATTTACTAGAAGTAGCAGGAGTGACAAGAGTTATCTCCCTTGATCTACATGCTTCACAAATTCAAGGCTTTTTCAACATACCAATCGATAACTTTGAAGCATTACCGGTATTAGTTCAATATTTAAAACAAAAAGATATGAAGGACTTAGTTATTGTATCACCAGACCATGGAGGCGCTACAAGAGCAAGAAAATATGCTTTCTATTTTGATGCTCCAATTGCAATTATGGACAAGAGAAGACCGAAGCCTAATGTTGCTGAAGTGATGAATATCATTGGAGATGTTGAAGGTAAAACAGCAATCATCGTTGATGATATCGTGGATACTGCAGGTACTGTTTCAGCAGCAGCAGTTGCATTAAAAGAAGCAGGAGCAAAAGATATTTATTTAGCCGCAACCCATCCAGTCCTTTCTGGCAATGCAGCTGAAAGATTAAATAATTCTCCTATCGTAGAAGTTATTACAACAAATTCAATAAAACTTCGCGAAGATCAAAAATCACCAAAGATCACACAATTATCAATTGCAAAGATATTGGGTCAAGGTGTATTGAATATTATTGATGATAAATCACTGAGCGAACTGTTTGTTTATAACAATGCAAAACAATATTAGAAAATAAAATTTCGTAATTAGTATATATTTAAGAATAATGGAAAAACTTTCTAGTAAGAAAGTTTTTTTCATTCTTGACAAGTCTAAATTTAAGAAGTATATTTAAAAAGTCGACTAAGGAAGAACCAATTGTAATAAATAAAATTTCCTTGACAATTCAATAAATGTTGGGGTATAATTACAAGGTTGCCTAAGATGACAAGACAAATTAAAGAAGAAAAAATATTTCTAAAAAAAGTCTAAAATCTAGTTGACAATAGAGAGTAGTTATAGTATAATAATTAATGCTAACTCTAAAAAATAGCAAAACAAATAAGGTCTTTGAAAACTAAACAGAATAACAGGTGGAGACAGGATTTCAAATTTTTGAAATTAACAAAACAAACATATTATTATTGAGAGTTTGATCCTGGCTCAGGATAAACGCTGGCGGCATGCCTAATACATGCAAGTCGAACGGGGGTAGTAATACCCCAGTGGCGAACGGGTGAGTAACACGTAGGTAACTTATCATTCAGACGAGGATAACGGTTGGAAACGACTGCTAATACTGGATAGGTTAAATTAACGCATGTTGATTTAATTAAAGGTGCGTATGCACCACTGGAAGAGAGGCCTGCGGCGCATTAGCTAGTTGGTGAGGTAACGGCTTACCAAGGCGATGATGCGTAGCTGTGCTGAGAGGCAAAACAGCCACACTGGGACTGAGACACGGCCCAGACTCCTACGGGAGGCAGCAGTAGGGAATTTTCCGCAATGGGCGAAAGCCTGACGGAGCAACGCCGCGTGAAGGATGAAGGTCTTCGGATCGTAAACTTTTGTCATTGAGGACGATAATGACGGTACTCAAGAAGGAAGCCCCGGCTAACTACGTGCCAGCAGCCGCGGTAACACGTAGGGGGCGAGCGTTGTCCGGAATTACTGGGCGTAAAGGGCGCGTAGGCGGCCTAATAAGTCAAATGTGAAACCCCTGGGCTTAACCCTGGGCTTGCATTAGAAACTGTTGGGCTTGAGGGCAGGAGAGGAAAGCGGAATTCCCAGTGTAGCGGTGAAATGCGTAGATATTGGGAGGAACACCAGTGGCGAAGGC